>Ga0118677_10011289_pt1 | contig 13441 bp, 11 predicted proteins | sample AliMusrvi5mmetaG_FD_86154 | JGI IMG/M metagenome (GOLD analysis project Ga0118677, IMG submission 86154)
CCCATGACGAGTTGGCGAAACGCCCGGAGGCGCGGGTGCGTTCGATGAACGCGTCCGAGAGCGATGTCAGGACATGGTCGCGGGAGACCCGCATGGTCGCAGTGCCGCCAGTCCTGCCGAGCGCCTGGTGGATCAGATGGGTGTCGTGATCCTTGCCATAGCTCCGTTGCAATTGCCGGAAACAGGACGCCTGCGGCTCGACCGCCACCACCCAGCACCCCAGATGGCGGAAGCACCGGGTGCGGTTGCCAAGGTTGGCACCGATGTCGAAACAAAGATCCCCCTCACGCACGAACGCGCGGTAAAAACCCGCGAAGGTTTCCAGTTCGCGGCGCTCTCTGGCAGCCCTGCCGAGGCGCCATGCCAACGCCGGCGGCATCAGCCGGCCAATGATTCTATCCAATTTCATGAGTAATGTCTCCTATCACCAGCGGATCAGGCCCACCCCGCACATGTCATCGCATGGCCCCAGCAGGTCGTTCGCGGTATCCATCTCCGCAGCCAATCCACCGGCGCGAAACCTGGCGATCAACTCGTCGTCCGTCCGCCCCCCGATGGTTGAGGCGAATACCCCCGAATTGCTAATGATGATGCCATGCGCCGCATGTTTGAGATACTTCTCGAAGTAGTATTCCTGGATTGTCGCATTGAGTTCGGTGAAAGCATAATTGGATATCACCAACGGCACGGACGTTCCGTTCCATTCCCCGCTCCAGCGTCCATAGCGGCCCAATCCCGTTTCATTGAGCATCCGCAGGGCGGACTGTTCGACCTGCGGCAAATCCACCAAGGTGGTCACCGCCCCTGAAACCATGGCGTTCATGGCCGCCAACCCGCCGAATCCCACGCCGATTTCGATCACCTCGGCCTCTTCTTGCAGATATCCGTTGCGCTTCAGCCATAACGCGGTCGCCAGGTAACGCAAAGTGGTGGGACTGAAGGTTCGCGGCGTGCCTAGCAACCAGCCTGGCCAGCGGATCGGCTTGCCCCATGTGTCAATGCGGGCAATCATCGGATGGGTCAGCCATTCGGGCCCCCAGGCGCGGATTCTGCCGGCATAGAATCTTCCGTCCACCGGCCCCACGGTTTCCACGATGTCGCGCACCGCCGAACACCGCCGGAATCCATCGCTGGCCATCCCGCCATTCGCGAGGGACGCGCAGACATCAGCCCAAGGCATTTCCGATGAAATGCTCGATGCCCCATCACCGGATCTCACCACGGCGGACGGTTGCGGATGGCGTGACAACCATTCCCCCGCAACCCGCCACACCCGATCATGAATCCGATCTGACAATTTTCGTCCCATGTTTGCGTGGCGTGGATCAGGATCGCCGGCGCCGGCTGCGGACCATCACCAGAGGTCCGAGGACCAGCAACCCCAATGACATCGCGGAAACCGTGAATCCCAACCTTCTCAGCGGAGGATTGTAACGCATCTCAACCCGCGTGGCAGCGCGGCTCTCGGGAATCTCTAACAACATGCTCGCGTCGGATGCCCGGCGGACCGCTTGCCAACCGGAACCCGCCCGGTATTCCCAGCCCCGGTCATGATTCTCCGCTATCCGGAGCCATTTGACGCCGGCCGGAACCTCGAGCAGGCGGCTGTTCTCTTTCCCCGATGTCTCTACCAGCGGAACCACCGCGGCCTCGTCACCGCGGAAAAACGCCTCTCTATCAGAATCCGTCCGCAACCCAAGATATCTCGGCATTTTCAGGGTATTCTCGTAGAGTGCCATCAGCGGGCTTTGCCAAACCGGTTTCCATGCCGCCCCCACATCCGGGTTTCCCCGCCAGGTAACCAGGTGGCTGACACCCAACCGGCCGAGTCTCGCCGCAGCACCGGCAGATTTGTTAGGCAGCATCATGCCGTCGGGCACGATGCTGTCGTAGCCGTCGATGGTCGCAATCTGATAGGCGGCAAGCGTGTTGGGGACAAACGGCGTGCACGCCATGTGGGAGCTCGGATGAATCAGGGTGGTCACCCGGCCGTCACGCCCCACGAATTCCCGCAGCGCCGCGGATTCGGGGGTCGGAGGAAACAGCGGATCGCGGGCGGGATCCGTCCACACCACCCACCGCGCTCCGAACAATGACACTTCACCGAGTACCGCCACCGCCACCAGCCAGGATCCCGCGTGCCGCCATGAGCCACACCGCGAAGCGCTCCACCGCAATCCTAACAGCGCAAGCCCGAACAACACAAGCGGCACCGCTTGCTGGGGACTCCAGATGCAAAGATCATGGATGAAACGATCCGCACGCCCCGCCATCCACTCGCCGAAATACCCGAACGAACTGCCGTCGCCCCGACTCAGGATCGATTCCCGGAGTTTGCCAACCAGTGCCGGCCGGGCCACCAATACCACGCTGAGCGCCGTCCAGACGGTGACGGCGATTGCCACCAGTGTGCCGGTGATGCGGAAAACCTTCATTCTTGTTTCGCGCGTGGCGGTTTCCATGAAATGTGCGAACGCCAGAATGCCACCCAGAATGAACAACAACAACAAGCGCTGATAGAGCAGCCGCACCAACGGCGTGAGCGGCAACAGCAGCCCGCAGCCGATCAGCACCCGCGCCGCCACCGGCGAGTCCTTCCGCCACAGCGATAACATGGCGACCAGCACCGGCAACGATCCGAAATACGCCACATAATATAACTGGCTCTTGAACAGCTTGAGCCCATCCAGCGAATCGCATCGTCCCACAACCGATGGCAACACCTGCAACGGATAGGCCAGCAGATTGAACAGCGGTTGCAGCCAACCTTCCGGATAGACCCCGTTGCCGGCATGGCCATACATGCCCGTATGCAGGCCAAGACGGCTGCTGGTCACGAACGCATCCGCGCAGGGCAGGAACATCATCGCCGCCAAACCGGTGCCTAACAGCCCCCACGCCGCGTACCTGCCAAGCAGGCGGACCTGCCCGCGCGGCTTGGGACACCGGGGCTCCCTGACGCGCGCGGCCCGGAGTCCCACGGCCTCTTCCGTCCACATCGCCAGCACCGCCAGCACCACCAGCGCGGCGTGCTGCAAGGTGCCCCCCAAAAACGCCAGCCCGATAAACACCGGCACCAACAGCCAACGCGACACCTTGCCCTGCCGGTAGCCGTCGATCGCCCACAGGATCCACGGCACCCAGCAGAACGCGCCCAGGGTCCAGCGGTGATAGATCCAGGTCACGAACTGCGAGTTGGCCGCATATGCCAATGCCCCGCAACACGCCCATAACCCGCCGATCGATCTGCCTCGCAGGAAAAACAGCATCCCCCACGCTGCTAACAGAACCTGCGCCATCAACCCCAAATGCCAGGCCGTCCAGAATCCGAACCACCGGTGCAGTTGCATCGTCCAGTCGTAATGGAGCGCCATCGTGTTGGCATATTGCGCCGTGCCGCCATAGGTGAGGCTGCTCCATCCGACCCATCCCTCCCCGCGATAGTCGCGCTCCGCGATCATCCGATAGACGAGATACTGGTCCACCGCATCCGAAACGATGTGATTCTTCGCCTCGTGGGTCGCATGTGCGGCCCGCCACGGACTCATCATGCCGTTCAGCAGATCCAGCGGCGCCAGGTTCCTGCCACCCAGCCACCATGGCGAAAACCATAATAGCACCACCGCCAGACAGACGAATGGCGGAAGAAATGATTTTGGATTTTGGATTTTCAATTTTGAAGTGGGATTCATGCGGGACCTCGGACCTGGCGAAATGCGGAGAGGATAATCTGTTAGACTCCGGTTGCCGCAGATTGCCGGGCGGCATACTTCCACACCGTCCACAGCGCCTTCACGCCGTGGCGCCAATTGATTTTCTTGCCGTCACGGTTTTTCCTCGGGTGATAGGAAATCGGCACCTCGCGGATCGTGGTGCCGTTCTTCAGCAGCTTGACCGTGACCTCCGGTTCCCATGAGAAGTCGTCGCTTTCGATGGTGATCCCCTCCAGCACCGAGCGGTGGAAGCATTTATAGCACGTCGGTTCGTCGGTCAGCTTCGCGCCGGTGAGCAGGTTGGTCCACTTGGTGATGGCGACCCCTCCGAGATAGGCGAGCACATAGGAATGCGGGTGTTTGCCGGTGATTAGGCCGCAGATGCCGGATCTGCCAAGCGCTTTCTCCCGGAGGATGCGCGAGCCATAGACCACTCTGGCATCACCATCGGCGATGGGTTTGAGCACCTCCCTGATATCTTCCGGATCGTACTCGAGATCGGCATCCTGAATGATGAGGATATCTCCGTGCGCTGCCGTGATGCCGGTCCGCACCGCCGCCCCCTTGCCTCGGTTCCCACCATGGCTCAACAGGCAGGCTCCCGCACCCGGATGGGATGCGAGAAACCGGCGGATCACCGCAGGCGTACCGTCCGATGACCCGTCATCCACCACAATGATTTCCTTCTCCATGCCAGCGGCTAGCCGGAGACCGACGACTTTCCCAAGAAGCTCTTCCACGAACCTCTCCTCGTTGAAGACCGGAATGATGATGGATAGCAACATGGCCGCGATCTTCGCTAGATAACAAAGCTGCCGGGATCCGCATGAACCCGGCCCGATAACTAACCACAAGTGATGACCGACCAGTGACTCAGCTTCTTTTCGGCCACCGGTGCCATGATACCATGCGCATACCACCGGTCCGGCATGAACACCCGTTGGCAGGGCTTTTGCCCCAGCCATGCGGCCCACCAAGAATAACTGCTGTTGGCGATGATGTGGTGCGAAGCCAGGCTCATCAGCCGGAGATCATGAAGCGGGTTGGCCGAAGCAGGCCCCGAATCCATCACCTCCTGATCCGCCTCGCGGAACTCCGCCCGACACCATTCGGGATCATCCGAAAACACATGAAATCTAGCACCCGGCAGACAGGCGCGCATTTGGCGCATCGATTCATGGTAATAGTCTAGGTCGCAGACCTTGAAAACCGGCTGCGTCAGATAGTCCTTTCTGCGCACATGAACAGCCACCGACTCCGGTCGGCCGAGTTTTTCCCGCAAGATTACGGATTCCGCCGCAGGCACGGCAGCGGCAATGAGTTCATTCAATTCGCATCTCAACGCATCGCCCATGCTCGCGAAATATAGCGGCGATTGGAAATATCCGAACAGCACGCAGTCGGCGGGCGCATCCAGGAAACAACGGTCAAACGACTGGTCGTCTGCCGGTTCCCGCAGCACCGGCACTCCCCTGTATTCCCAATAATGTTTGCCGGTGAATCTGCGCAAGACCCGCATGCCCAGCGAGCACCGCCTCACCACCTTCGCCCGCAACGGCAGCTTGAGAAAATGTGAGACCTCCGCCCAGCCATCCGCGTTGAACCACGAGGCGTCCAATACCGGCGGCACCCCGTGCCTAGCCGCCAAAACCCGCCCCAACGCATACTGGAACAGATTGTTGCCGGTCCTGCCTAACAGAACGATGCGGATCATGTTAGTTCGTTCTCAGCGTTTCGGCCCTCACCTCCCTGAACACCTCCACCATATTCTCCGTCACCTTGGTGGCGGCATAGGCGGCGCGCAGTTTGAGGCCGCATTCGCTGATCTCCGCGGGGGACATGGCCATGACCTCATCAAGTGCCGAGAACAACGAGTCGGCCCGCTCCAGGCAGAATCCGCCCTTGCCGGTGGCCACGCTCAGGATTTCCTCCACCGAGGTGCCCTCCACGAAACAGACCGGCGTGCCCAAATAGTAGGCCTCCAGCGCCGGCAATCCGAAACCTTCGATTTCCGATGGCAGGATCAGCGCACGGGCGCTCAGGTAGGCGGAAAGCAGCGCGCTGTCTTCCAGAAACGGCTGCTTCACAATGGTGCGCGAGTTCGCCAGCAGAGGCGCCACCTCGGGCGGAACCAAGCCTATCAGATGCAGCATCGGCAGATTCCGGTTCCCCGCCTCGGCTTCATGCCACCACCGGATCAGATGGGCCGTCCGCTTGTGCGGCTCGCACGACGCGAGGTGGATCACATAGTTCTCCTTGGTCGCTTCCATCGGTTGGGGCAGCCGTTCGTACAAGCACGGTTCATAAGTGACGGTGATCGCCTTGCGGGGAATCCCGTGACGGTCCATGAAGTTCTCGATTTGCTTCTTCGAGGATTTGGAAACAGTCATGATCCGGTCCGCCCGGCGGAGCGTGTGTTTCAGAACCATCGCCCAATAGCCGTATTCCCATGTCCTTCTCCATTTCGGATAGCGATCCTCATCGTATTGGATGATCGTGTCGTGGATCGTCACCACCGACGGTTGGCAAAAGGCGCTCATCAAGGGCAGGTAGCCTTTCGGAAAATAGTAAAGATCGGACGCCTTGTCGCTGCGGTCAAACAACGGGTGGAAATGATCGGTCAACAAACGCACCCATTTCCGGCGGGTTCCCCAGGGCAGGATGCGCGCGGAATGCACGCTCTCGGGTGCCTGTTGCGAGGTCTTCGAGGCAATCGTCCGGATCTTCACCTGTCCTCCCTCCTGAAGGGCTTCGATCACCACCTGCGACATGCGCGAGATTCCGAAACTGCGATCATGGCCCGGATTCTGGTCCGCCAGATAGACGGCGGCCTGGAGAGGAAATGGCAACTGCGGGACCGTGGCCGTCTCCTCGTTTGCCGGTCCCGCCTCCTTGCTTGTTGTTTCACTGCCGAATCCCTGCAGCGTGTTGACAAGATGAACCGAGTAGTCCTTGATTTGATATAACTCAAGAAACCTCTCCCGCAACGCGCGCCCTTCCTCCAGCAGCGGACGTCGGGTCAGGTCCCCGCAACATTCGAGCAAGCTTGCCGCAAGGGCCGGCACGTCAGCCACCGGCACCAGGTAGGGATGGTTGTCAGGCAGAACACCCTTCACGCCATCCGACGCCGCGGCCACGACCGGCATGCCGTATGCCATGGCTTCCAACACCGTCAAGCCGAAGCTCTCCCACCGGCTGGGTGCCAGGAACAGGTCGTGGCAAAGAAAACACCGCCGTTTGCCGTCGCCGGCCAGGTATCCTTCCTCGCGGATTTCAATGCGCTCCGGCCAGCGGGATCGCAGCGCGTCCACCGTTTGATCGAATTTCGCCCTGATGGTTTCACTGATACCTCCGGCAAAGGTGACCTGGAATCGCCACGCGGGATTGCCGCGCTCCAATACCCGGATCATGCTATCGATCGCGTCGGTCGTTCCCTTCTCCAACGTGCCATGGGACAGGAACAGAATCCTGAAACACGGGGAAGCCCCGGCCAATTCCCGCTGTTGGGAAAGCCTCAACGGCGCCAACTCCGTGTCAAACTCCGGACAGGGGTCCTCAATGCCATTGCAGATGACCAATTCCCTCAGCGATCTGACACACTGCGAGTCCTTGCGCGAGTTGCCCGATACCGCAATGGACGCGAACGGTCGATCCAACACTCGGGCGCTGATCTTCCGCGCGAGCCGGTCCAGCCACTTCGGCCCTTCCAACGCCAATCGCTCAGACCCATGCGCCCACTCGCCCTGACCGATCGCATGCCAGTGGAAAATCACCCGCCGATAAATCCGCCGCAAAATCGATAACAGAACCCAGTCGCGTATGACCGAACTCCATTTCACCGGCCCGGGGACATAATAGAAAAACGGCCGCTTGATCCGCAACCTGAGCCAAATCGCCTTGGCAAGGTACACCGCGGTCAGGAACATCTTTCTAACAGAACTCTCGCCGATGTCCTCAAGCGTGTTCGAGAACCGCGCATTGACGTGATAGACCACGAATGACTCAGGTTCCCCGCGCAACGTTTCCAACGCCCGCAATACCATGCGGCTCTGCCCGTGCTCAGGCGGCGGCACCTGGGCAAACAGGACGATTGGGATTTTGGGGGTGGAACTCATGGGGTGATTGGGAAGCGGATATGGCCCGGTAGGGCGTGGCGGTCTCGCCCCCCCCTAACTGCCCATGCGGGCGAACTGTCCTATGCGGTTCGTGATCCGCGCTTCCGCGCCGCCCATGCGGGCGGACAAGTGGGCGGATCGGGCCGGATCCGCCCTACCCGTGCAACCGGTAACCGGGCCTAACAGGCATTCAGCAGCGCGGCGAGAACCTCCTCATTCGCCTGTTGCCCGGTGCCGACGGTGAATGCGATGCTCGCCAGAATCGTCGCACGCACATCCCCCTGCCAACCGGTGGCTTCCAAGTAGTTCCGGCAATCATCGCGTTGCAGCGATTGCGCGACCGAGCGGATCACAGCCACAGGCGGCAGACGTTTCACCAACCTGGCATCCTGGGCGAAGAAGTGCACCAGATCGATTCCCGGCATACCGCACGCCTCACCCCATTCCCAGTCAAGAACCATCAGCCCGCCCTGGGCCGTTCGGATCAGATTCCAGCGGGCGAAATCCCCGTGCCGGATCACCGGTCGGAGTTGGAACCGGGACCATCGTTCCACGGCCTGGCCGCCATTCGGGTGCCGGGCGAGAGCCCGCTCGATGGCGGGCCATTCAGGAAATTCCCGCAGCGGCTTGGCCGGCAGGCGCGATTGCCATGACGCCAGCAGCGCGATGGCCTCCGCCGTCTCACCCGTTCCAAGCACACGGCCCTGAAAATAGGGCAAGCGCATCAGCGCAAAGTCCGTTCCGCGATGCACGCCAAGCACCGTGGGCATCCCGGGAGTGTTCCCAGGCAGACTCTGCAAAGCCTCCACCTCCCCCCGAATCACGTCCCAACCATCGCCACCAAATGCGATCTTCGCCACCTCCCATCCGTTGGCGGTCTTGAAACTGGCGATCGCCCGTCTGACCCGATGTTCCGGACTGCCGAACATCACCCCACAGGTGCCGCGCACGATTCCCGCCAACGCGGGCGTGACATCCACCGACCCTCCCGCGACGCCCACCTTGCCAAGCATGGCTCCGTGCAACCCGCAACGTGTCAACAAATCCACCATGGTCACGCTGGCCCGCGCCAGGAACCGCTGCGGTTGATACAGGCGCAAGGTCCGCGTCGCCGACTCACGGTCCGCCGGCAAACACAACAGCAGACGTCCGCCGCGGCGCAATACGGCCAGGTTTCGTGCTCCGGGATCCAACACCCCGAACACCCGGGATAACAAATCGGTGTCGCTCATGTGGCCGTTTGCATTGGGGACCTCCGCTTGGGCATGCCTTTTCCCCGGCGGGGCGCCCGATGCTGTCCGTTCAGGTCCTTCTTGAAGGCCAACGGCCCGATCTACGAAAGCCCAGGGCAACGCCTGATCCTAGCCCCTGGTCTAGCGGATCTTCCCCGCATGCCAAACCCTCAGCGCCCCTTTCAGCAGGCGATACGCATGATATAACATTCCTTCCACGATGCCGTTGAGCATTTCGTCCCGGAACACCCTCACGCCGTAAACCCGCCGGATCGCATGGGACTCCGCCAGTTGAAGCTGATGTGACAACACGCTCTCGATGTCCCGCTTGCCAAGATTCCGCTGGCTGATGCTTCCGTCATGAAGACGGAAGTCGGCCAACACGCGCGGCAGATACTCGAAGCGTTTGCCCGCAGCAGCCAGACGGCAGAAATACTCGCCGTCCATCACGGTGCGGAATCGGGTATTGAGCAAATGCCCCTCAGCGATGGTCGTCTCCCGCCGGAAAAATGTCGCGGTTGATGCGATATAACAACCATGGTTGGCGATCATGCCGCGATGGAACGGAAACACCGTCATCCGACGGATGAACGTCCCATCCGCATCCACAAAGTTCCAACACCCGTAAATCACATCCGCGGACGGGTTTCTCTCCGCATGTTCCTTGACCGCCCGCAGCGCGCCCGGCGTGAGCCGGTCATCGGCATTGAGCCACATCACCCACTTGCCCCGCGCCCTGCGGAACCCTTTGTTGATGCCGTCACTCATGCCATCATCGGGCTCCTGGAAAAACGCTGCGTGCGGAAAACCGGCCACTACCGCCGCAGTGTCATCGGTCGATCCGGCATCCATCACCAAGTGCTCCAGGACAACCCCCTCCTGCTCCGCCACGCTCCGCAGGCACTCGCCGATGAATCGCCCGTAGTTATAGCTGGCGGTGACAATGGTGAAATCCATGGGGATGAGAAAGAGGTGTTTCGGGCGCCCGCGGCAGCGCGGATCCGGTAGGGACGGACGGCCTCGGCCGACCCACTAGTCCGCCGGCAGGCGGTGCGCACGCGCGGCACATGGGCTGACAATGACACCTCGCCCGCAGGGGCAAAGTGGGTCCAGCGAGGCCGCTCGTCCCTACCGACCGCTGGCACCTACCGTGTAAATCCCAAAAAGAACCCGAAGGAAAATATCACAATGCTCGAAATCACCGTGAACAACTGGGCCCAGAGCGAAACCGAACTGATCGACTTCGCCTCGGCGATTCCATCTTTGTGCAGTTGTTCCATCAGATCCTGGCTTTTGTCCAAATACCGGTCATACATGGGCAGCAGGATTTCCATCATTTCCTTCGTCGCCTCACTCCTGTTGCCGGCGTCACACAATAACAGGATCTTGTCCCTGGATCGCAGATAATTCTCCCGCTCCCTGAGGAACTCCTGGAACAAGGTCCGGTATTCGGCCATGGCATTGGATTGCATGAACGAGTCCAGTTCCTTCTGGCTCCGCTCCGAATAGGAACGCACTTCCACTTCCTCCTGTTTCAATTCCGCCACCTCCTTGCAGTTCACCGCGCATACCAGATGCTGGAATGCCTGGCCGCGGAACTGATTGGCCATCGCTATGTGCGACAGCGATGGCAACGTCTGATCGGCAATGTGCCGGCTCTTCTTGGACAAATACCGAGCGCCGACCATCCCGACACATGCCACCGCCAAACATAGTACTAACACCGTCACAACCGGCCTCAACCATTGACTCGTTCTCATTTTAGAATAACTTCGCTGCGTTCTATCACTTCCTGGTACAGTTTGTTCATTTGTTCGCCCTTGCGGTCCCAGTTGTAATTTCCAACCACCTGGGCGCGGGCTTTCCTGCCATGCGCTTCGAGCATCCCGCGATCCGCATCGTAAAACCGTATTTTCTCGGTCAGGCCGGCGATGACGCGGCGGCGCGGGCCAAGCGGAATGCGGAACCCACACCCCTCGACCACCGACAAGGCGGGTCCGCCGACATCGAGGCAGATGACAGGCAAACCCGTCGCCATCGCTTCTAGCACCGCAAAGCCCCCCGAATCATGCAGGCTCGGAAACAGGAAGACATCATGATCGCCGAGTTCCCTCAGCACCTGCTCGCGCGGAATGTGCGGGGAAAAGGTGACACGGCCATCCAGCCCGAGCTTCCTGGCAAGTCTCTCTATCCCCTTCCGGAACGGTCCGCCACCGATCAAATGGAGGACGGCATCGGTTCCGGATGCCGCCAGCGCCTCCACCGCCAGATCGATACCTTTCAACCAGATCAATTGCCCCACAAACAACAACCGCAGGGGACGCCGCGGCGCAACACCGTAGGTTTTCCCTGCAGGAAACATCGCCGGATCCAGACCGATTGTCGGCATCAGCACACCCGTCAATCCCCACTCAGCCAGAATGGCCTGGGTTTCCATGGTGGATATGATCGTCAAATCGCTGTCATGTGCCCGCGTCGCGAAAGCCGCCGATGGCGCGCTTTGGATGAAATTGCTCGCGTTTCTTCCCACCTCCATCAGCAATTCCCAGGGATAGCGGTAGGGCAGCAGACGCCAGTAGATCGATTCCATCCCGCCGATCGGACCCCAGATGCATTTGACGCCATGATTCCAGATTCCGGTCGTGTACCGGAATCCCGCGAAAGTAACATGGTGCAGGAGATCATATCCGTTCTTCCGGCACATGCATTCGATCAGCTTCCTGACATTCTTCTGCCACCAGATATAATAGACCCTGTGCAGTTTGAATTTCCCCTTCCACCACAACATGAACTCGTCGCCATCGAAATACACAAAGTCCGGCCTTGGCCGGTCCGCCGGCAGGTTCGCCACGGCCGCCTCGATGTTCCCGCGGTTGTTGGCCCGCGTGATCACGGTGACGTCATGGAAACGCGCCATCTGCAGGGACCACTGCCAACCCACCTCGGGCTCGGATCCGCGCCCGCTTTCGCAGGCGTAGGCGGACATCAGAACCTTCAATCTTCTGCTCATGGTCGGCGTAACAAACGACGGATCTTAGCCCGGTCCGCAAGGCGATGCAAGACCTTCCCCGACAACCCGGCGCAGGACAGCGGGAAAATGCGCTTGCAGGCCATGGGGTTCCCTCCGGGCCGGTTGATGCCGAAGCGCGTGGTGCAGGCCGTCTCGTAGCCGGCTTCCTGCACCAGGGATTCGATCATGGCCGTGGATTTGCCGTGGGGATAACAAAAGTGCCTGACCGCCACGCCGAATTTGTCTTCCAGCAGATGTTTGCTGTCGAATATCTGCTGCCGCGCTGCGGCTTCGTCCAGTTTCGACAGGTTCCGGTGGGTCATCGAGTGCGAGCCGATATCGTGGCCGGCGGCGAGCCACTCGCGAACCTGCGTCTCATCCATCAGCGGGACGACCGGATGACCGTGTTTGGCATCCCAATCATTGATCCCGCCAATCCGCCCCGCCACCAGAAACTGGATCGCGTGAAAGCCGTGTGCGGCCAGGATCTCCATTCCGTGCTCGAAAAAGTTCCGCGCACCGTCATCGATGGTGATCACGACTTCCCCCGGCAACAATCTCCCCTCCCGGCAAGCGGCGGCGACATCTGACAGCGAGGTCGTGGAGTATCCGTGCCTCCTCAGGGTCGCGCATTGTTTCCTGAATCCATCGCGGGATACATACAAATAGGGATCGGGAGATCCTTGCGCGGGAGCGCCCAGATAATGGTAAACATAGATGGCAACGCCATCCCGCATCAGACACCGCTGCGAACCACCCATGAATATGCGTTGCAACATATTACCTCGCGAGTTTCCCCAGAATCGCCTGTTTGACCCGCAGGATGACCTCCTCCGGTGTGCCGGTGGCGTCCACGGTCAGCATGCGATCATCGCCTCGGGATAACTTGTCCCACCGGCCCTGATAGTCGGCGATTTCCTCCAGTGACAATTCCGGTTTCCGCGCGCGGACGGTTTCCGCCGGCGCGATGAGGGCGACAGTCAGATCGGGCTGCGGCACCCAGCGGGCCGCCAACCGGCAAATCCACGACGGCAACGTGAGCCTGAACCGTTCGGGATCAAGATAGATGTCATAACTGTACCGGTCACCCACAACGACATGACTCCGCACCAACAACGGGTAAACCCGGAAAATCCACCCAAACCAAAAGCCCGCCACATGATATGCCAAATAGAACAGGCTGGCAAGCATGCCCCGCGGACTCCTTCCCCGTGGATTGACACTCGGTGCCGCGGATCGTCCACCCGATCGCACCGTGGTGGGCTTCCAATGGAAATCATAGGGCGTCCGCCCCGCACACCACGACGCGCACCAGGGAATGATCGCCTCCAGAACGGTGGACTTCCCCACCCCGTCGGCCCCCTCGAACAC
>Ga0118677_10011290_pt1 | contig 13440 bp, 8 predicted proteins | sample AliMusrvi5mmetaG_FD_86154 | JGI IMG/M metagenome (GOLD analysis project Ga0118677, IMG submission 86154)
ACCTCGATTTGGCCCGCCTGCTCCTGCTGCTTAGCCAAGGCTCGCGCATGCAGACTCTGGTAATAATGAGCCTGCTGGCGCAACTGGATGTTTTCCAGCCAAAGTTTTTCCTCAGCCTCAGTCACTGGAAGCCAAGGCTACCAGGGGAGAACCCGCGTGTCCCGAACAAAATGCATCCCGGTGAAAATAGTTTGTGGAGCCGATTTACCCGCCGCAACCCCGTTCTAGTCATCCACCGAATATTTACTCTGGTAGAGCCCGATCCCTCTGCATTCAAACAACTTGCGTCAGTAGAGTTGTTTCCCGAGGCGGCAGCAGGCTCAGAAAATGACATCGCTTCACGAGTTGGAGGAAGAAACCAAAACTGGGCACCCATGGCTCTTGCTGACGGAAAGCTCCTTATCCGAGACCAGACCCAGCTAAAGTGCGTCAAAGTTGCTCAGTAACGCCCATAAAGGAAAAGAGAGCAGGCCGTTTTCCAAGATTACTTGTCGTGGCAAGTGATGAGCTTTTGCAGCCTATTCGACTCTCTCAGGTGACGAGTGCCTCGACCCAACCTCAGATCTGAATGATGGGAATCGTCTTAGGTGCTATGGGCGGTTTTTGTTGTTCGGTGTGAACAGTCCCGGCGGCGGGTTTGGTTTCCCGCCGCCGGGCAATCCTTAGCTGGTTCTATCAGGAAGCTAACCATATTTTGCTGGGCGAAAGCCAGTTATCGATCGATTTTGCCTGACAAAAGCCGGTGAGAACTGGCAATATCGCCGCAGTGATAATCACAAAATGAGTCAAAGGCAGCTAACGCTTGTCTTGATCGTGGTGGTGGTAGGAATGGCCGCCGGCTTCCTGTGCTTGCTCTTCAAGGCGCCAGCCACGATGGTGGTTGAGAAGCGTCTGACCGATTACGCTGCCGAGCGTGCCGCCGGGACGCTTCAGAAGGAGTCAGGGCTGTCCGGAACGGCGCAACCCGCTGCTATGAAGGTGGATATCGCCGGCAAATTCACGACTCTCGACGGCAAGCCCGGCCCTGAGACGGGGAGCTGGCCACGGTTCCGCGGTAAGGATTTCAGCAACAGTGTCCCTGGTCCTCCGGTTTTGGAACACTGGCCGGACGAGGGGCCACCGACCGTTTGGCGGACGAAGGTGGGGCAGGGGTACGCTGGTCCAGTGGTGCATCTTGGACGGGTCTTTCTGCTCGATTACGACGAGCAGGCAGAAGGGGACTCGTTGCGCGTGTTTTCCCTGGCCGACGGCAAAGAGATCTGGCGGCGCACCTACAAGGCACCCATCAAGAAGAATCACGGATTCTCTCGCACTGTGCCGGCGGTGACGGATGACTACGTAGTGACTTTGGGACCGCGTTGCATCGTCATGTGCAACCGCTCGGTTTCCGGTGAATTCCTCTGGGGCATCGATCTGGTCGCTGATTATGGCACCGAAGTGCCGCTCTGGTATAGCGGCCAATGTCCTTTAATTGATGGCGGAGTGGCGGTACTGGCTCCGGGTGGCAAGGCCCTCCTGCTGGGAGTGGACTGCGCGACCGGCAAGGTGGCATGGGAGACGCCAAACCCGGATCGCTGGAACATGTCGCACTCGTCGGTCGTGCCGGCGACCTTGTTGGGGCGGAAGATGTACGTGTATTGCGCCAGGGAAGGGACTGTGGGCGTCGCAGCGGATGGAGCGGATCGTGGGCAGGTGATTTGGCGAACTACCGCTTGGGCCCATTCGGTGACTTCGCCATCGCCTTTGCCCATTGATGATCACCGGATTTTTGTCACCGCGGGCTACGGCGGCGGGAGCATGATGCTGGGATTGAAGGAGGCGAACGGCAAGATCGTGGCCGAAGCGCTTTACGAACTGGAAAAGACCGTCTTCTCCTGCGAGCAGCACACGCCGCTGGCCCATCAAAACCACCTCTTTGCCGTCCTGCCGAAGGATGCGGGTGAGTTTCGCGCACAGTTCGCCTGCATGAATCTCGAGGGCAAAGTCCTCTGGACCAGCGGCAAGACGGAACGTTTCGGACTGGGGCCGTTCCTGCGCGCCGGCGATGACATGTTCATTCTCGACGACGACGGCACGCTGTCGTTGATCAAGGCTTCGATCACGGGCTACGAGCGCCTGGCGCGGGCGCGCGTGTTACACGGTCGTGAGGCCTGGGCTCCGATGGCCCTGGTGGACGGCCGGTTGGTCCTGCGCGACTTCGAGGAGATGATCTGCCTCGATGTGCGTGCTAATCATCAGTTAACCCTCAATGGAGGCAAGGGATCTTAGTGCCTGCTCCCAGCTCAAAAACAAACACGTTAAGCCGCTTCGAGTTCATCCGCCAAGGCCTCGGCCGTGTCGTCGGCTTTGGCCTGGGTTTGGTGGGCGGGTTGGCGGCCTTTGCGGCGCGAAAGAGGAACACGGTCTGGCAGATCGATCCGATGAAGTGCACGCAGTGCGGACACTGCGCCACCGCGTGCGTTCTTACGCCATCGGCGGTTAAGTGCGTGCAATCGTATCCCATCTGCGGCTACTGCCGGCTCTGTTTCGGCTATTTTCAACCAAACGCACCGGAGCTGACTTCCGCGGCCGAGAACCAGCTTTGTCCGACGGGCGCGATCGAGCGCAAGTTCGTTGAAGACCCGTACTGGGAATACAATATTAAGGAAGACTCGTGCATCGGATGCTCCAAATGTGTGAAGGCCTGCGAGATGTTTGGAAACGCGTCGTTTTATCTACAAGTTCGCCACGACAGGTGTGTTAACTGCAACGACTGCTCGATCGCCCGGCAATGTCCGTCCGATGCCTGGGTAAGGCTGCCCGCGAGTGATCCCTACTTGCTCAAACACAAGCTGCACTCAAAGACGCAGTTCAAAATCGAACTCCCACAATGGACCCCGCAGAAAAGTTAGGGCGCTTGGCTCACACTTGCGGCGGGCTTGCGCGCCCGCAGCCCCTGGTGGCTGTCTTGCGTCGCCCGCTCTTTGCCTTGCTCCTACTAGCATGCGCGATGGGTTTTCTGGGTCTGGTCGCAAACACCTTCGCGGACGAAATGCGTTTCCCCGCACCCACCTTTACGAGCGGCTACAAGCTGCCGGAAACCACTGTCCCGGGACCCAAAACGCAGACTCACCAGTGGATTGACGTGGTGGTGCTGGTGGCGGCCTTGAGCCTGGCGTCGTGGCTGGCGGTCAAGCAACGCTCGCGCAAGGCGGTCTTTGCCCTAATGGCGTTCAGCCTGCTCTATTTTGGGTTTTATAAGCAGGGTTGCGTTTGCCCGATCGGCTCGATCCAGAACGTCACCCTGTCGCTCTTCAATTCGAACTACGCCGTGCCGATCACGGTGTTGATCTTCTTCCTCACGCCCCTGGTGTTCGCGTTGTTCTTCGGTCGCGTGTTTTGCGCCTCGGTCTGCGCGCTGGGCGCGATCCAAGACCTGGTCATCTTTAAGCCGATCAACCTGCCGCGGAAAATTACCATGGGCCTGAGCATGATTCCTTACGCTTACCTCGGCGTCGCCATCCTATTCGCCGCCACCAACACGGGATTCGTCATTTGCCGGTACGACCCGTTCATCGGCTTCTTCCGCCTCAGTGGCAACGCACCTTATCTTTACCTCGGCGCCGGCTTTCTGCTGGCGGGTATCTTCATCGCGCGGCCCTATTGCCGGTTCTTCTGTCCCTATGGCGTGCTGCTCGGCTTAATGTCACGGTTTGCGCGGTGGCACCTGACCATCACGCCTACTGAGTGCGTGAACTGCCGCCTCTGCGAGAAGTCGTGCCCGTTCGATTACGTGGAGAAGCCCAACCTCGGGCGGGCCCGCGAGAATCGCGCGGTCGGCGTGCAGCGGCTTGGTTACCTGTTCTGCATGCTGCCGTGCTTGATCGCTCTCGGCGGGTGGGTGGGCCATCGGCTTTCGATTCCCATGTCGCGCTACAATCACTCGGTAATGGTGGCGGAGAATCTCCTGGTCGAGAAAGCCAACCCCGACCTCAAGCCGTCGCTGGATACCACCACCTTCCGCACGCAGGGCACGCCCGAAATCAAGCTCATGGCCGATGCGCAGCTCGTGCGTGCACGGATGGACGCCGGTGGCTGGCTCTTGGGCGGCCTCCTCGGGTTGGTCTTCGGCGCCAAGCTGATCGGGGTTTCGGTCTCGCGCACGCAGAAGGATTACGAGGTGGACAAGGCGCATTGTTTCAGTTGCGCCCGCTGCTGCCCGCATTGCCCGAGCGATGCGATTCATAAGGGCAATTTCGTGCCCGGTAACCCGGCCTATGAGGCGGCTTTGGCGCTGGCGAAGCAGCAAGGCACCACGCCCGAGGCCATCGCCAAGGGGAAGCCCGCATGAGAATCGTCGTCATCGAACCTGATACCAAATCGGCGCCCTACCAGGTCCTCCGGGCGACGGGCTATGTGGCCGCGATCTTCTCGCTGATCGTTTGCATCCTGCTTATCGCGAACAACGTCAGTGTCAGCCGCCTTGACCCGGTCCACTCTCCAGCCCTGGCCAAACTGGTGGATCAATTAAAGGCCAGTCCTCGGGATGCCGCGCTTCGCGAGGAGATTCGCGAACTCGACTTGCTCACCAGGCGAGCGTTCTTCACCAGCCAGCACTTTACCCATGTCGGCGTCGCGCTGCTCGTGGGCGGGCTGGCGGTGATGGTCCTTTGCTTCAAAACCTTGAACGCCTACCGCGCCGCTCCGCCCTATCCGGATTCCAGCGATCCCAAGCAAGACCTGGCGGCGACGGCCTTGTGGGCCCGGAAATCGGTCACCGCGGTGGGGCTGGCGTTGCTCGGGTTTGCCCTCGTGCTGGCCTTGCCTTGGAAGAGCCCTCTGGATCGGGCGCCAGTCGCGGCTCAATCTTCGAGTGAAGCACGCGCCCCTTCCGTGGTGGTCCCTTCGGCCGGGACCGCCACCTGGCCGTCCATCGAGGAACGGCTGGCCCAGTGGCCCGGATTCCGTGGCGCCGGCGGCGGGGTGGCGCACGCCGGCAACGTTCCGACAATCTGGGAAGCGGAAAAGGGCGCCGCCTGGAAGAGTGAGATTGCGCTGCCGGGGATGAACTCACCGGTGGTTTGGAAGGATCATGTGTTCCTCTCTGGCGCTGACACCAATACGCGCGAAGTCTATTGCTTCAATGCGGCCACGGGTGAATTGCGTTGGAAGCAGAGTGTCGCGCCGATGTCTAAAGCTTCGAAAGCCGTGCTCAAGGTGGGCGAGCAGACCGGTTACGCCGCCTCGACCATGGCTACGGACGGCACGCGCGCCTTTGTGATTTTCCTTGATGGCGAGCTGGCGGCGTTCGGCTTGGACGGGAAGCCGGCTTGGCAACGCAGTCTCGGCCTGCCAGAGAATCCCTATGGCTACGCTTCGTCGCTCGTGGCGTTTGAAGACCTCTTGATTGTCCAGTTCGATCGCAATACGAACAGCTTCATTGCCGGGATCGACGCGGCCACGGGGAAGGACCGGTGGAAGACTCCGCGCCAGTTCGGCCCCTCCTGGGCCTCCCCGCAAGTCATCCAGGGACCACAGGGGCCATTGTTGGTCACGGCCGCAAACCCGTATGTCATTGCCTACGATCCTCGAACCGGGAAGGAACTCTGGCGGGTGGAGTGCCTCAAGAACGCCGAGGTGGCGGTCAGTCCATTCTATGCCGATGGCGTCATTTACGCTTCGGCCGAATCTGTCGGTCTCACAGCAATCGATGTCGCGACACAGAAGGTCCTTTGGAAGAAGGAGGATGGGAGCCCGGGCATCTGCACACCTCTGGTTACCAACGGCTTGATGATCTTCGGATCTACGGACGCGGCGATCGTTTGCCTGGACGCGAAAACCGGCGGAGACCTCTGGCGGCAGGACACGGATGAAGGCATCTACGCCTCACCCGTGATGGTCGGCGAAAACATCTATCTCATTGACCGTGGGGGCACGGTCCACGTCTTCAAGGCCCAGCGGAGTGGTTACCAGGCGGTGGGTTCGCCGGTGGTTGGCGAGCAAGTGTATGCGACACCGGCCATCGTGGGCAATGGCCTCTTTATCCGTGGCGTCAACCACCTTTACCGATTTGGATCATGAGTGAGTGCGGTAACAACGCGTGTCGTGGAACTTGCCCGAGCGATGGCAAGTCCAGGGGCGAACTGACGCTCGACCTGGCGGAAGTGGACGCTATCGTGGCGAGCATCGGGCGCCGGTCGGAGGATCTCATTCCGCTGCTGCAGGCTATCCAAAAGCGCTATAACTACCTGCCTGCAGGGGCGCTCGAACGGCTTTCGCAGACCACGGAGATCACGCCGGATGCCATCACGGGCGTTTCGACCTTTTACTCGCAGTTTCGGCATCACCCCGTCGGCAAGCACGTCATCAAGACCTGCACCGGCACGGCCTGCCACGTCAATGGAGCGCACATCCTGTATGACACTTTCCGGCAGCAACTGAAGATTCCGAACGGTGAGCACACCGATCCCGACGGCGAATTCACCGTGGAGGAGGTCGCCTGCCTCGGCTGCTGCATGCTGGCCCCCGTTGCGCAAATTGACGACGTGATCTACGGCGAGATTGAGACCTGGAAGGTCCCGGATCTGATCGAGGAGTTTCGGGCTTCGCAAAAAGCTCGCGCCGTCGCCGGAGGGAATGGGCACACGCTGCCGGCCGGGGATTCCATTGGTGAAGCCCGCATCTGCCTCTGCTCCAGTTGCGTCGCGGGTGGCTCGCGGGTGGTTTACGATGAATTGCTGTGCCAGGCCGAGAAACTGGAACTGCCGGTGAAGGTCAAGGACGTGGGTTGCACGGGCATCTCTTTCGATACGCCCCTCGTGGAGTTTCAGCTCTATAACGACCATCGCTACCGCTACGGCAAGGTGGACCCCGTGGATGTGCGCGACCTGTTGCTGCGCCATTTCCGGCCCACCTCCTGGTGGAAGCGCGCCGGAGCCCGGATGTTTCACACCTTGGAAACGCTCTTCACGGACGAGTCGTGGGTGCCGCCCACGCGCTACTCGCAGGATGTGCGCCACGGAGTCGAGAAGGCTTACGTGGGCTCCCAGGTTCGACTCGTCACGGAGCATGCCGGCACGCTCGACCCGCGCAGCATCGACGACTACCTTCAGCATGATGGATTCAAGGCGATGGAGCTAGCCTTGAAGCAGCGCAAGCCCGAGGAGGTGATTGCGGAACTGAAGGCGAGTGGCCTGCGCGGCCGCGGCGGCGCGGGTTTCCCCACGGGCCTGAAATGGGAATTAACCTGCGCGTCGCCCGCGGACATCAAATACCTCATCTGCAACGGAGACGAAGGCGATCCGGGCGCATTCATGGACCGAATGATCCTCGAGTCCTTCCCGTACCGGGTGCTGGAGGGCATGGTGATCGGCGCGTACGCAGTGGGAGCGCACGAGGGTTTTCTCTATATCCGGGCGGAATATCCCCTGGCCACCAAGCGGATACGTGACGCGATCCAGGTTTGCGAGCAGCGAGGCTTGCTCGGCGAAAACCTCATGGGCACTGGTTTCAAGTTGAGGTTGAAAGTCGTCGAAGGCGCGGGAGCGTTCGTCTGCGGGGAAGAAACGGCCCTGATGTCGGCGATCGAAGGTGGCCGCGGCATGCCAAGTTTTCGTCCGCCCTATCCCTCGCAGTCCGGACTCTGGGGCAAGCCGACCTGCATCAATAACGTCGAGTCGTTTGCTTCCGTGCCGTGGATCATTCGGAATGGCGCCAAGTCGTTCGCCGCCTACGGCACCGAGAAGAGCAAGGGGACCAAGACCTTTGCGCTGGCCGGCAAGGTGCGCCGGGGCGGGTTGATCGAAGTACCCATGGGCATGACGATCCACGAGATCGTGAACGACATCGGGGGCGGCGTGCCGGAGGGACACAAGCTCAAGGCCGTCCTGATGGGCGGCCCCTCTGGCGGCTGCGTGCCGGCGCACCTGGCGCATACCCCTGTGGACTACGAGGCACTGAAATCGGTCGGCGCCATCATGGGCTCCGGCGGCATGGTGGTGCTCGATGACTCGGATTGCATCGTCGATATCGCCCGCTACTTCCTCTCCTTCACCCAGGACGAATCCTGCGGCAAGTGCACTCATTGCCGCATTGGCACCAAGCGCATGAAGGATGTGCTCGATCGCCTGTGCAGCGGCAAGGGACGCAAGGGCGACCTTGAGACACTGGAGACCCTTTCGACCATCACGATCGACGGCAGCCTGTGCGGCCTGGGCAAGACGGCGCCCAACCCGGTCCTTTCCAGCCTTCGGTATTACCGCGACGAATACGAGGCCCACATCCAGGGCAAATGCCCCGCCCGCAAATGCAAGGCGCTGGTGCAGTATTTCATTACGGACACCTGCTTCGGCTGCACGCGCTGTTCGCAAATGTGCCCGACTGATTCCATCCCGATGAATCCCTATCACCACCACGTGATCCAGGAATCCACCTGCACCCGGTGCGACATCTGCAAGCAGGTGTGCCCGGTCAACGCCATTGAAGTGATCCCGATGTGAAGCTGACCATCGACAACTTGGACGTGATGCGTGATGCGTGATAACTGAAGTGAGCTCCATGTGAAGCTAACAATCGACAGCCAAGTGCTTGAATTCGAGGGTGACCTCTCGCTCATGGAAGCCGCCCGCCGCCTGGGCATCGAAATCCCCGCGCTCTGCTATCGGGAGGGCTACGATTACTTCACCTCCTGCATGATGTGCGTGGTGAAGGAGAAGAAAACCGGAAAAACGCTGCCGGCCTGCTCCGCCCGGGCCGCCGACGGCATGGTGATCGAAACCCAAAGCGACGAAATTCGCGCCTTCCGCAAATCCACGCTCGAGCTGCTGCTCAGCGACCACTTGGGCGATTGCGAGGCGCCGTGCCAGCGGCTTTGCGGCGTGCACAACGAGGTGCCGCAGATCATCCGGGACATCCAGGCCGGGCAAATGGACACCGCCGTGGCGCACCTGCGGCGCGACATGGCGCTGCCGGGCGTCCTGGAGCGGTTTTGCAACGCGCCCTGCGAGAAAGGGTGCCGGCGCGGGCTCGTGGATGAAAGCGTTTCCATCCGCGCGCTCATGCGTCATGCCGCCGAGTGGGATATCAAGAACACGCAGTCGTACGTGCCTCCGTGCGCGCCGTCGTCGGGGAAGCGCGTCGCCATCATCGGCGCCGGGATGACGGGCTTATCCACCGCCTATTACCTCGCGCTGCTGGGTCATGCGTCCGTCGTGTTTGAACGGCAGCCACGCGTGTTGCCCCGCCTGCGCGCCGAAAATAGCCCTGACGTGTTGCCGGACTGGGTGGTTGAGGGCGAAGTCCGGTTGTTGAACCAGCTTGGCATTGAAATTCGCACGGGTGTGAAGGTCGGTGCCGATGTTTCCATGGCTGACATTCGCCGCCAGTTTTCCGCGGTGGTGGTCGCCTGCGGCGCCGTGCCGGTGGAGGACCTCAAGTCTCTCGGCGTACCAGGAACAGCCAAGGGCATCATCGCAGATCCGAGCACGTTGAAAACCAGGATCGAAGGCGTGTTCTCCGCGGGGAGCGCGGTGAAGCGGGACACGCCGATCTTGAGAACGGTCCAGCAGGCCAAAGCGATGGCCGCCTGCATCAGCCAGGCGCTGGACCAGAAGGAGATGGTGGGCATCGTCGAGATGTACAACCATCTCATGGGCCGGCTGCAACCCGAGGAGCTGAAAGAGTTCGCCAGCCACGCCTCGCCTGTCCCACGCGTCCGCTCCGCCGACGCCGGACACGTGCCCTACCCGAACGAGTCAGCGGTGCTGGAGACCGGGCGCTGCATGCACTGCGACTGCCGGGCCAACCAAGACTGCAAGCTGCGGATTTACAGCGACCAGTACAACGCCGTGCAGTCGACCTTCAAAGGCGAGCACCGCGCGACCTACGTGCAGGTCAACCGCGACACCGGCGTGCTCTACGAGCCGGGCAAGTGCGTAAAGTGCGGTCTCTGCGTGCGGGTTACTAAGAAAGATGGCGAGAAGTTCGGGTTTACCTTCGTCGGCCGCGGTTTTGAAGTCAAGGCCGCCATCTCCCTGGACAAGTCGCTGGAGGAGGGCCTGGAGAAAACCGCTGGCAAGGTCGTGGAAGCCTGCCCGACCGGCGCGCTGGCAAACGCTGAGGAGTGAGTATCGTGAGAATCCAAATAAGACTCGGTATAATGCAACCATCATGAGTGCTAAGAAGGCGGGACAATGGCGACGTCGTGGGTTCCTTGGTGGGGCACTGGTCGGGGCCGGAGCGGCTGCCGGATGGGCGGTTACGCGCCTGGTTGATCCCCAGGCCCGCACGCACCGCGCACCCACCAAATTGGACGATCGCTTCGTTTATGATATCAGCGAATTTGAGGAGACGCCGGCGAATCTCTTGCTCTTTGAACCCGCCGGTGAGTTTTCGACTGGCCTGGATCAGGTAAAGCGCATCGCCTTCTGGGAGGGGCAGGGGATCGCGGTCAGCGGCGATAACTCACTGGCCGTGTTCGCCGTCGATGGAGCCAAGCTCAAGCAGTGGCGCGTGGAAGCAACGGCATACTGCCTCCTGCCCTTGGGGAAGGACTCCCTCCTTCTGGGTTACTCGAATCGTTACGTCATTCTCGACGGCAATGGCAAGGAGCAATTCCAGTCTCCCGATCTCGGACACGCTACTTACCTGACCAGCGCGGCGGCCTACCAGGATCGGTTGTTCCTTGCTGACGCTGGCAATCGCGAAGTCCTCATCTGCGACCGGAAATCCGGCGAAGTGCTCGAACGCTTTGGGAAGAAGGACTCGGCCCGCGGTAACCCCGGGTTCAACATCCCTAGTCCCTATTTTGCACTCGCTGTGGCTTCGGACGCCAAGCTCCGCGTCGCCAACACCGGTCGGCTCCGCGTTGAGACGTACACGCTCGACGGCCGCTTCGTCTCTTCCTGGGGCGAACCCGGTATGAAGATCGACCGCTTCTGCGGCTGCTGCAATCCGGCCTACTTCACCCTCACTTCCGCTGGCGACTTCATCACGAGCGAGAAGGGCCTCGCCCGAATCAACGTTTATGCCGCGGACGGCCGTTTCAAGGGCGCCGTGGCTGGTCCCAACATACTCGTCACTGACAAGGAACTCGCTAAGCGCGCTTGCACCGATTGCACCGTGGGCGCCGGTTTCGATGTCACCCTGACCACCGATAGAGATGTCCTGGCGCTCGACCCTTACCGGAAAGTAGTCCGCCGCTTTCGTCCCAAGAACCTGTCATGAACCCCTCCACCTCACTCGATCGCCGGCAGTTTCTGAAGTCAGGCATGCGTTACGCCCTGCTCACCGGCCTGGGCGGTTTGGCCGTGGTTGGTGAAGCGAAACGGCGGCGCTTGGAGAACGAACCCAACTGCGTCCGCGTCTGGACCTGTGCGGACTGCGTCGAGTTCGGTGTTTGCGCGAAGATCAAGGCGCAGGACTTCCGGCTGGCGCAACCGCAGGCCAACGCACGACCAAGGTAACCTGCGGGCAAGGCGCACTGGAACGCTGCCGGCCCGGCCTACAAACCTGTTTGAAAACCCGGTTTGGTGTCCCGCCTTTAGGCGGCGCGGTGCAGAAAACGCCGTCGCGAGGTGCCGAACGCACAGAGACTTACCCAAGGGCTGGTTGACGGGTCAAACAGGGAGACAGCTATTGACGTCTGGACCAGCGTAAAAAGTTGGCGGACTCTCCTTTGATTCCCCGCATATCACGTCGGTCAATGCTGGAAAATGGTCAGATGACCCGGGGAACGCAGAAGCGAATCGATGAACAAGCATTCACCTTCTGTAACGCTGCCGAACTTGACTTGTTCAAGAATATATTGGAATCAAACGGCTAGAGTAGCCTAGGAAACCAGGAAAAAATGAATTGTAGTAGTGAATCGCGATGAACATTCAACATCGAACAGAACCGTTGAGGTGGAGTGAAGCCATGGGCTGGGGCCGACTCATGGTGGCCTTCAGCAGCGCGTTCCTCATCGTGGTACTTCTGTGCGGCGCGGCGGCGCGGCAAAGCGTTTCGCCAAGCGAGTTTTCCTCCCAACCCGTGGACTCAGACCACCTTTATAGCCTAACCAACATCTGGACGATCCACCTGAAGTTCGCGCCTGACCAGTGGGAAGCTATGGAGCCCAAGGGAGGATTTAATCCATTTGGAGGAGGCCCTCGCGGGGGCGGTCCAGGTGGCGGACCGGGAGGTTTCGGGGGCTCCAGTTCGGCCAGGACGCTGGCTCCTGTGTTCATGAGCCAGGGTGATCTGGACCGTGACGGACGGCTTTCGCGGGAGGAGTTCGCCCGGCTCGGGAGCAAATGGTTCAAATCCTGGGATACTGAAGGAACCGGCAAACTCGATGAAACGCACATCCGCGCAGGGCTCGACAAGATCCGCAGCCCAGGCGGAGGCGGTTTTGGGATGATGCTCCAGGGCCAGGAAGGAAAGCGAAACGGCATTGCCTCTGCGATGGGGATCGAGTTTGAATATGTGCACGCGGACCTGGAATTCGAAGGCCGACTGCTCAAGGACGTCGGGGTGCGGTATAAGGGGAACGGGACTTTCATGGAGTCGCAAGGCTCACTGAAGCGTTCGCTTAAAATCGATCTCAATAAGTACGTGAACGGTCAGGGCTTGGGCGACGTGAGGATGCTGACGTTACAGAACAACGTCACCGACGCGAGTCTGATGAACGAGGTGCTGGCCTACCGGCTTTACCGGGATGCCGGGGTGCCGGCGCCGCGGACCACATACGCAAGGGTATTTGTCACAGTGCCCGGCAAGCACGACCGGAAGTACTTCGGTCTGTATTCGCTCACGGAGGCGGTTGACAAGAGGTTTGCGGAGCGCCACTTCGAGACAAAACGGGGAGCCATTTTCAAGCCCGTTACTGCATCGCTGTTCACCGATCTAGGCGCTGATTGGTCGGCATATAATCAGACTTATGACCCGAAGGTGGTCTCAAATGAGGAGCAGAAGAAGGCGGTCATGGATCTCTCCCGGTTCGTGACACAGACCGAGGATGCGGAATTTGGCTCGCACATCGGTGAGTTTATCGACTTGCCAGAGTTCGCCCGGTTTGTGGCCGTCATGGTGTATCTTTCAGACTTGGACGGGATCCTGGGTCCGGGCCAAAACCTGTATCTCTATTTACATCCCAAGAGCCAGCAGTTCCAGTTCATACCTTGGGACCAGGACCATTCGTGGGGGCAATTCGATCGGGCCAGTCAGGAGCAACGCGACAAGCTAAGCATTCGCCAACCCTGGCAAGGAGAAAACTTCTTCCTCGAGCGCATGTTCAAAGTAGAGGCGTTCAAGAAGCTCTACCTGGCGAGGCTGGAGGAGTTCAGCAAAACGATCTTCACGCCCGAGCGCCTTGCCCAACAGGTGGACCAGGTTGCGGCGGCGATCCGTCCTGCCGTGCAGGAGGAATCGGAGGCCAAACTGGGTCGTTTTGACAAGGTTGTGGCTGGGGAGAACTTGCAAGGG
>Ga0118677_10011292_pt1 | contig 13434 bp, 5 predicted proteins | sample AliMusrvi5mmetaG_FD_86154 | JGI IMG/M metagenome (GOLD analysis project Ga0118677, IMG submission 86154)
ATATATGTTGTTTTATAAGACTTTACCAGGTTCCGACATATTAAAGCAGACCACTAACAAAGGCAAAAGACGCTCGAAATGAGAACGAAGATCATGGTTGTGGACGATGAAGAAGACCTCGAGCAATTGATCCGTCAGAAGTTCCGACGACAGATCAGGGAGGGACTATACGACTTTGAGTTTGCCCACAATGGTCTGGAAGCACTTGCCAAACTCATTGAACAACCCAATATAAGGCTTATCCTCTCCGATATCAACATGCCGGAAATGGATGGACTGACATTGCTCACGAGGTTGAAAGAGCTGAAAAATCCAGGGCTAAAAACCGTGATTGTTTCTGCGTATGGCGATATGGAAAATATCCGTACCGCTATGAACAAGGGCGCTTTTGACTTTCTGACTAAGCCGATCAACTTTGATGATCTGGAGATTACAATCAATAAAACGATTGAAGAGATCTCCTCGATCTGGAAAAGCATGCAGGAGCATGATCAGCTGATTTCCATTCAGCAGGACCTTCAAACTGCCCGCGAAATCCAGTTGGCTATACTTCCAAAAATTTTCCCCCCTTTCCCTGATCGTACTGAGTTCGCAATTTCTGCTTCAATGATTGCAGCCAAAGAAGTAGGGGGAGATTTTTTCGATTTTTTCATGATTGATCATGAAAGGCTGGGTTTTGTAATCGGAGATGTTTCGGGCAAAGGGGTTACTGCCGCAATTTTTATGGCAGTGAGTCGTACCCTGATCAGGGCGACAGGGATTAAAGGTGTTTCTACCGAAGAGTGTATGAATTATGTGAACAGATTGCTTTGCAGTGAAAGTGTTTCATGCATGTTTGTTACAGTTTTCTATGGTATTCTTAATACAACCAATGGCGAGGTTGAATATGTTAATGCCGGACATAATCCCCCATATATACTTTCAAATAATATCGTCCGAAAGGTTGAAATGACCGGTGGCACTATTCTTGGTTGCATGGAAGATTTCAGTTATCGTTCCAAAAAGATTCGATTGAATCCAGGCGATCTGTTATTTCTTTTTACCGATGGCGTCACTGAGGCCTTTAATACGATGGAGGAACTTTATGGGGACGAGCGTTTAGTCACCTTTCTGGAGGAGCATAACTCAACTCCAATTGAAGAGATCGTCCAAAAATCCAATCAGTCTGTCACAGAATTTTCAGCAGGAGTACCACAATCCGATGATATTACCTTATTGGCGATCCGGTATCACGGCTAGACCTAGTAATTAACCTTTTGGAGAAATTGAATTCCTATGAAATCGTTTAAACGTTGCAGCAACAATTGTGCATCTTGCCTGATGCTTTCCTTGTTTTTGTGGTTTTCAATTCCCCATTCTCTTTATGCCCAGGGCAAAATAGATATAGAACAATTTGAAACTTCAAACGTAAAGCTGGTTTTTCTCGATAAAAATACCTCTTACCTTGTTCCCCATACGGTCCGGTCCTTTGAAAATGCACTGGCGTTTCATAAAAACTTCTGGGGGTACCTGCCGGCAGGTAAAACCAACATCCTTTTCAACGATTTCGCGGATATTGGTAGCGGAGGAACGAGTGCAATTCCATGGAATTTTCTCGCTATTGGAGTAGGCCCTTTTGATTATACTTTTTCTGTCATGCCATCAAACGAACGGATGCAATGGCTTATGAGCCATGAACTCACTCATCAGGTGATGGGTGATAAATCATCCAAACAGGATGACCTTTTTCGTGCTATTTTGGGAGGGAAAACAGTACCAGATAACCGCGATCCCGTATCGATGGCCTACAGTTATTTCACGACACCCCGCCAGTACACTCCGCGATGGTACCATGAAGGAATCGCGGTGTTTCTGGAAACCTGGATGTCTGGCGGTATCGGGCGGGTAATTGGAGGATACGATGAAATGGTTTTTCGTACCATGGTGCGCGACAGCGCTTATTTTTACAATGTCATTGGACTTGAATCAGAAGGGACTGCAATCGATTTCCAGGTAGGGATGAATTCTTACCTTTACGGGACACGATTTGTCAGCTACCTGGCATATCATTACGGTATTCCAAAACTTAAAGAGTTCTATTCGAGGACAGATTCCAGTAAACGCTATTTTGCGACACAGTTTAAACAAGTATATGGGACCCCCATCCAGGAAGAATGGGACAAGTGGATTGCCTGGGAACGCCAGTTTCAGCAATCGAACCTAAAGGAAATCCGGAAAAATCCGATACCCGGATATCGAAAGATTTCTCAAAAGCCGCTTGGTTCTGTTTCGCGGCAATACTATGATCCTGCTACAAAAAAACTATTGGTAGCAGTAAACTATCCCGCAAAACTGGCTTATATTGCATCTATTGATATAACCAACGGTGCGATGACAAAGATTGCTCCGGTTCCAAGCCCGAGTTTGTTTTTTGTAACCAACCTGGCCTATGATGATTCTTCCAAAACGATTTTTGCTTCAACCCATATACAGGATTGGCGGGGACTTCGGGCGATTGATGTAAAAACAGGAAAAGTTAAAGAACTCATTAAATTTACCCGGACCGGCAATCTTGTTATTGATCCTGCAGATCATTCGTTATGGGGTATTCAGACCATGAGTGGCCGTTCGGGTCTGGTGCAGATTAAGTCTCCGTATACTGAAATCCAAACTATGATGACCCTTCCTTATGGAATGGATTTAACTGATCCTGCAATATCACCTGATGGAACTTTGCTCTCTGCCACCCTTTCAGATGTCAGTGGCAGCCAGAAACTGGTTGTTTATAAGATTACTGACCTTGTTGCAGGGAAATCGGATTATGAGGTTATTTATGAATTTGCAGATAATCCGGCCGCTAACTTTGTCTTTTCCCAGGATGGAAAATATCTTTATGGAACATCTTATTATACAGGGGTTTCCAATGTATTCCGCATTTCGCTTGAAACCAGGAAAGCCCAAATCTTAACCAATGCGGAGACCGGCTTTTTTCGTCCGTTGCCTGTTTCAGCCGATTCTATGATCGTGTTCAACTATAGCCATGAAGGGATGATTGCCGGCATAATGAAAATTGATACGGTCGCTGATGTAAGTCCAATCAGTTATCTGGGTCAGCGGATCTTTAAAAAGTATCCGGAGCTAGAGAGCTGGACGTTACCTTCTCCTTTGAAAATCAATCTTGATTCGATCAAAGTTGTAGAAAAACGATATTGGCCGGCCCGGGAACTCCGCATGACAGATGCCTATCCGATCATCCAGGGATATAAAAACCTGGTCGCTGTCGGGTATCGTTTTAATTTTCAGGATCCTATGGGACTGAGCTCACTGAATCTGAAATTATCGGTCACCCCAAATGATAACTTACCTGAAAAACAGATTCCACACTTTTCGGCTGAATACAGTTTGTGGAACTGGTCGTTCACTGGAAATTACAATTATGCCGATTTCTATGACCTCTTTGGCCCTACCAAATTCAGCATGACCGGGTACTCTTTCTCTACTAAATACTACAAACTAATAAACCGGTTAACTCCGATGAAAACCGATTTCTATATCAAACTAGCTGTTTACGGTGATATGCAGACATTACCTGGAAATCAGAATATCTCCTCCGATTACAGTAATTTTTATGTTGGGACTATCAATTATCACAAGAGTTATCTTAGAAAGTCACTTGGGGCAATTGAGCCGGAGCAGGGTTACGACTGGAATGTGTACGGTTACAGCAGCCTGGCAAAACAGGCATTTTATCCACAGGTAATCAATAATTTGGACCTGGGGTTTCTTTTACCGGTGAGAAATAGTTCGTTGTGGTTCAGAACCTCGTTAGGCCAGTCGTTTGGAAAGATAAATATAACCAATTCCTATTTTTATTTCGGTGGATATGGGAATAACTACCTCGATTACAGATCGGCGCAGCAATATCGTGAAATGTCGAGCTTTCCCGGAATGGCGATCGATGCCATATCAGCCATGAACTATGCCAAGTTTTCACCGGAATTGGATTTAAAGCCTCTTCGGTTCCGGAGACTGGGTTTTAAAGGTCTCTATTCGACCTACACAAGGCTGACGCTGTTTGGAATGGGATTGTTTACAAATCTGGGCTATGATCAGCCTCAGGTCCGGCCACTCAATTATTATTCAACGGGTGCACAGCTCGATTTTGAGATTGTTCTCTTCTCAAGACTTAAGTCAACAATCTCACTAGGTTATTCAAGAGCTTACAGTAACGTTAATTCGCATGATGAATTTATGATTTCATTAAAATTATAGTTTAACTTTACTAACTAAATATAGTTTTCGTTGTTATACAAGTTGGTCGGAGTAAATTTACAGAATTAGCTAACTAAAATGACTCAATTAAAACAGCACTTCAATCCTTATCCCGGTATTCGCAGTTTTGAAACGGAGGAGAGTCACTTATTTTTTGGACGTGAGAGCCAGATAGAAAATATTGTTTCGGTTCTTTCGGATACCCACTTTCTTGCTATAATAGGATCTTCCGGAAGTGGAAAATCCTCTCTTATACGGGCTGGAGTCATTCCATCGATCCTCAGAAGTGAAATTAACAACCAAAAGAACTGGGATATTACAGTCTTTAAGCCTGGCGATAATCCTATCCTTTCATTTGCCACCGAATACACTCAAACATATAACCGCAAAGCAACCTCAAAAGGGAATGCTCTGATTCGACTGCCGGATGTTGACCAGACATTGCGCAATAATCCTGATCCTATCTTCAAGGTGCATCGGGAGCTTGGATCTGATCCATGGCTCATTGTTATCGATCAGTTTGAGGAGACATTCAGGTACCAGAAAAATGTCAATTACGAATCAGAAAAGAAAGAAATAATCTTTTTTATCAATCTGTTCCTTTATCTGGTTAGTACTCAGGATTTTAAAATTCCAATCTATGTTGTATTGACCATGAGATCTGATTTTCTGGATCATTGTACTGAAATACCTGGTCTTACCGAAGCCATTAATAAAGGACATTTTCTGGTACCCAGAATGACTCCGCGATCACTTCAGGATGCAATAGTAAAACCGATCAGTGTAACCGGAGGGAATATTTCAAATCAGTTGGTCGATCGCCTCATTACCGATTTAGGAGACAAACCAGATCAATTACCTGTAATGCAACATGCTTTAATGCGTGCCTGGGATTACTGGAACCTGAACAGGGTCGGGGATGAATCGTTAGATATTCTTCATTATGAAGCAGTTGGTACAATTGTATCGGCCCTCTCTTTACATGCAGAAGAGATTTTTAATGAACTTAAAAAAGAGGACCAAAAAAAGATAACAGAGCGTTTATTTAAAGCGCTGACAGATCTCGGAACTGAAAAAAGAGGTACCCGCAGACCCACCTCCTTTGAAGACATCCTAAAAACAATTAACTCTTCAGAAAGCGATCTGCTTGAAGTCATTGATCAATTCAGAGCCCCTGGCAGAGCATTCTTAATGCCCCCGCATTATGTCCCCATCCAACCTGAAACCGTAATCGATATATCTCATGAGAGCATTATGCGGGTGTGGGGACGACTACGCGAGTGGGTCGATGAGGAGATGAAATCTGCTGAACTCTACCTTCGCTTATCGAAATCTGCTGAATTATACCAGCAAGGCAAATCAGGACTTTGGACAAATCCCGAACTTGAAATTGGGGTTAAATGGAAACAAAAAAACAAACCTACACCGTTCTGGGCCCAACGTTATGATCCTGGATTTGAAAGAGCCATAGACTTTCTGGATTATAGCAAGAAAGAATCGGATTTCGAGATCATGAAAAAAGAGAGTGCCCAAAAAAGAGAATTAAGCAGATCCCGCAAAATTGTACTCTTTCTGAGTATAGCATCGATCATCTCTATTCTCTTCCTGATTATTTCTTTAGATTCGAAATTGAAAGCCGATGCCAGTAGCAGGATCGTAATAGAAAAGGGTATTGAACTGGAAAATGAAAATAAAAAGGCCGAAATACAACGAAAAGAGGCTGTTGCACAGAAACGAATAGCCGAACAGCAACAAATAATAGCCGAACAACAAAAATTAATCACGGAAGAACAAAGACTATTCGCGGTTGCTCAGCAGGATTCAGCCCAAAAAAGTGAACTTGCTGCCAAAGCTGCCAAAGTTTTAGCTGATACCTCTGCTCAAAGAGCAAGAAGAAGTGAAATAGAGGCCAGGGCAGCGAAAGTTTTAGCTGATTCTTCGGCTCACAGGGCTGAAAGATCAGCAGATCTGGCTGTTAAATCTGAGAAAAATACTCAGCGGTTAAGACTCCTTGCCATTGCACGGTCTATGTCTATTCAATCTCAACGCATTGCAGGAACAAACCCGGTTTTGTCAGCCCTCCTGGCAGGCCATGCCTATAATTTTAATTTCGAAAACGGTGGAAGGAAGGATGATCCGGATATCTTTAATGCATTGTCAAATATAATTATTGACAAACCAGTCTTTCGCGGACATAAAGATGTTGTCAGAGGAATTGCCTTATCCAATAACGGGAAATCGATTTATTCAGGAGGTGATGACGGAAATCTATTGATATGGTCTTTAAACGATCCACGCGAAAAACCTGGTTTTCTAAATACAAACGGCTTAACTAAAAATGGGATTCGCAGTATTGCTGTTGTACAAAAAAAGGTTTTGGCTGGAACCTCCGATGGGATATTACTGGTTTGGATTAATGGAGAAAAAGGGGTGGCTCCCCAAAGCATTGCTGCCCATTCAGGAATCATCAACAAAATCAGAGTTCTTTCACCAACCAGGGTTATCACCATTGGTGCCGACAGTTACTTTAAAATTTGGGATTTAAATGCAATGAATCTACCTCTGTTTTCAGGGCAGATGGAAGCTGCGATAAAAGATGTGGCGATTTCGGGCGACGGAACTAAGCTGGCTCTGGCCGATCAAAATGGGATAGTTAAGATATTCCAGGTTTCAAACTTTAAAGATAATCCAATTGTTTTGAAAACAAAAAAAACAATCCTCTCAGTTGCACTAAATAATGATGGATCAATGTTGCTGTCCGGTGATAACTCCGGCATGATCAATTTATGGAATCTCTCCGAGCAGAATAAAAATCCATTGGAATATATGGCTCACCGTTCTGGTATCACTTCACTCAGCTTCAGCCCTGACAATAAAGCCTTTGCCAGTGCAAGTTACGATAACACGATCAGGATCTGGAATCCTGATGAGCCAAAACAAAATCCGATTGTGATTACAGGCCATGATTCCTGGGTAATGGATATAAACTTCACTCCAGATGGGAATCGATTGATAACGGCAAGTAACGACAAGACAATCAGGGTTTTTGAAATAAACAGTGATTTATTGTCATCCAGGATATGTTCCAAAGTTAACCGGAATTTAACCAAAAATGAGTGGATAACCTTTGTAGGCAAGGATATCAAATATCAAGAATTATGTCCTCAAATTAAATCTGTTAAGTAATGACCAGGACTAAAACCAACAGCCATTACGGTATTGTACTTCTGATAATGATTATGCTGGGAAGTCTCCATTCCCGGGGTCAGGAATGTGATGATAATGTATTAAAGGAGGCGCAAAAAAAATATGATATCGGTTTATTTAGCGATATTAAGGAAATGCTTCAGCCCTGCATTGAAAACGGGTTTACGCAAAAACAACTGATACAGGCATACCGTTTAATGTCAGTTTCTTATCTTGCATTGGATTCTGTCAGCCAGTCCATCTCATTTGCCAATAAACTGATCAGTATAAAACCGGATTTCGATGCCGAACTTTTTGGTCCCCAAAAATTCGAGCATATAATTAACGATATTAAGCAATCGGGTTCAAGCGTACAAATTGTATCAGTTTCCAAACGTGCAGAAAATCTGCATGAAGCCCCGGCTACCGTGTTGGTTATCTCAAGGGAAGATATTATGAGCCGCGGATATGTTGATCTGGAACAACTTTTTAGCGATTTACCCGGATTTGATGTTTCAAGAACTTTTGGACCCACTTATTCAAACATCTATCAAAGAGGCTACCGCTCAAATAATACAGACCGGACCCTTTTTCTGGTTGACGGGGTTGAAGAAAATGATCTGTGGTCCAACATTTCCTATTGGTCAAGGCAATTTCCGGTCTCCAATGTGGAAAGGATTGAAATTCTTTATGGACCAGCCTCTACGATGTACGGGGCAAATGCATTGGTCGGAGTGGTGAATGTGATTACCCGTGATACGGAAATCCTGGCCGGCAAAAAGAATGTGGGTGTTAAAGTCAATACCGGAGGGGGAACCTATAATACCCGATTCCTGGACATGACCATTGCACTCAAAAAGAATAATGTATCATTTTCAACAACAGTTAAACGATTCACGTCATCCGAAGCAAACCTTTCAGGTTATCCGGAATTCAATTACAATTCAAATGACTATAATTCAATTGATTATGCATCCTTATTAAGCGTTACATCCAATGCTGCAAGTTTTGTAAGAACCAATCAGATAACTCCCGGTAATCCATATTTTACAATTAACCGGGATACCAGAGGCGATACAATATCAGTAGGTCTTACGGATGCCGGTGTTAATGCGGCCAGAAATTATGACAAATCAGCTTACACTCAGAAGCTTAGTGGGAATCCGGTTGGATATTCCAATATTTCGGATCATTGGTATCTCTATGGAAAATTAAAGTTTACCAATCTGCAGCTGGGCTATGAGTTTTGGAGATCTGAATCTGCTGGAACCAATTATTACAACGATAATAATGAAGCAGGAGCGAAGAATGGGAGTCTTTGGGAACCTAAGCAATCCTTTTTCTATATGAAATATGATAATAATATTTCCGATAAATTAAATCTGATGAACTTTTCAGAGTACAGGATAACTGAAGTTGGAGCTAATTCAAAAGCTGTATATCTCAATAATTATTCAAACGGGTCGCTGGGAAGCGCCGACTTAGCCGCGAATGTTAATCCCTTTTGGATTACCCAATTTTATTACCAGATTTCGCGTCAGTTTAGAAATGAATTTAAAATAACCTACAATCCCAATACCATGCTTAATCTGGTTGGTGGAATTGAGGTAAGAAACAGTTCGATACAAGGGGACTACCGGACTGCTGCCTATATTGGGAACGACCTTGTATCTCCCCAAAATCTTCCAAATGCACTTCTTCACCCGGCCAGTGTTATTGAGATTGGTACCAGTTCAGGTGATGCGATGCCCGGTGGAAATGATTTTAGTATCTACGATTTGGGAGCATATGCACAGGGAACCTGGAAATTTAAGGACATTTACAAGTTTACACTGGGTGGTCGTTACGATTATAACAAGATCAGGGTGACGGGAGGCTATGGTTCTCAGTTTAATCCCCGTGTTGCCATGGTAGTCACTCCCGGCAAGTTTATTTTCAAGGGTATCTATGCAAGTGCATTTCAAAACGCATCAAACTGGACCAAATTTTCAACCAACACCTCCCGCAAACTGGATAATCCCAACCTCAATCCTGAAAAGGTTTCCAATATTGACCTGAGTCTGGCTTATCGATTTACAAAGGACATCTTTGCTGATCTGGTATATTATAATTCGAGTTTTAATGGTGTAGTTGGAACGGGTATTGTAAAATTGGCCGATGGCACTGCAACAGGTCAGAATCAGGCTATTGGGGCACTTAAGATTCAGGGACTTCAATCTAATCTGAATCTTAAAATAAGTAATTACGGGATTTATGCCAATTTTACCTATACCGACCCCAAAAACAATATTCTAAAAAATGGGAAATTAACCAATACCTATCAGCGGATAGGGGACATTGCAAGTTTTCACCTGAATGCAGGTGTTAATGCAACTTATTTTGATCACCTTAATTTGAATCTGAGAATGAATTATGTCGCCAACAGACCGGTGGGGCCCGGTACATCGGTCCCTGCCAATCCGGGTAATTTCCCTGCATTTGTCCTGGTTAACGGTTCGGCTACCTATAAGGAATTATTACCTGGACTAAACGCCCAGGTGATTATCAATAATATTTTTGACTTACAATATTTTGACCCGGGAATCAGGTCAGCCGACGGGGGGTTTTATTCCTACCGGACACCACAACGTGGACGAAACTTTCTAATTAGATTAATTTATGAGCTCTAGTGTATCAATAATGACAGAAATTAAATCTGAATATATATTCAATAAGCCAAAAAGCATTTGTAAAAATCTGAGTGAATGGGAGAAAAGTATTCTGCTGCTCAATAAAACGGATTTTGCAAAATCCTATAAAGAACATATTCAAGCTGAAATAAATAGCTATGGATTAAGCTTAAGGTTAGCTAAACTATCGGATATTGATGCAGTATATGATTTTATTCTCTCCTGTTTTAGTCAGGAATACATTGAAGATGTCAGTAAATATGATTTGTTCCGATTCATTGAATATGGGCACGGTCTGATCATTGAGGATGCTCAGCAGGTAATTTTAGGTTGCCTTTTTGAAGTAGGTTATGAGAAAAGGTGGAAAATCTCCTATTCTATCCGACTCGGAATCGATGAAAGGCTAAAGGGGAAAGGATTTGGAAAACTGCTCACTATTTACTCTTGTATTTTAGCCATGGAGCGTGGTTCAGAGGTGAAAGTTGGTCTGATCAGTTACGATAATCTGGTCAGCCTTCATATTCACGTGAATCAGGCCGGATGGTTAATTGATAAGTTTTATGACAATCTGGAGTCATTAGGTCTCAGTTTCGAGTTCAGTTTGCCTTTAACTCCTGAGTCATTGCTAAGAAATAGAATCGATCAGGAGAAGGTTCGGATTTATATTGAAGAACATATCGCCGGAGTTGATTACATACTCATTGATTGCGTTGATATTGAGACAATTAAATTAACTTATAACGATTGTAAATTCAGGATAGCCGCAGTTATCAGACAGGATGAAAATAGGGGTAAACCATTATTTCTTGCCTTACCGGTTGCAATATTGTATTCCAAAAAGTAAATCAGATTTATGAAAAACGCAATTCTTAAAGCCCTGAATATCCGGAAAGGAGAAGAAACAGCTATTAGCCTGCTGTTGCTTTATTCCTTTATTATGGGCTCTGTAATTGCATTTTTTTATACCTCGGCAACCTCAATGTTTGTAGTTAATTTTGAGAGCTCTTTTTTGCCGTATGCCTATATTGGCGGTGGGATCATGAGTTACCTGGTATGGCTTTTATATGCACGTATCGAAAGGTTTGTCAGCTTTCGAATCCTGACACTCTTTGGAATTTCTCTGCTTTTAATAACGGTAGGCTTTTTTGTTTTGGGGATTCGCTTTTTCAACAACAAGTGGCTTACCTTTATGATGTTTGTATGGATACGTGTATTTATCTTCATATCCGTTGTCGGGTTCTGGGGGCTTGCAACCAAAATATTTGACCTTCGTCAGGGAAAGCGAATTTTTGGCTTAATAAGTTCCGGTGAGGTCATTTCCGATATCGTAGGCTTTTTCTCCATACCTTTAGTACTTCATTTTATTAAAACCTCCGATTTACTTTATATATCCTTATTTGGCTTGGTAATTTGTTTATTTTTAATGCTTTACATTTTCAGGCATTTCCAGAAACCATTAAGTAGTTTTAAGGATACCAGCCCGGAGAAAAATATGAATACCTCCATAACGTTTGTTTTTAAGGACAAATATCTCACGATACTTATTCTTATGGCCTTAATGCCAATGTTTGGGATGTGTTTCGCAGATTACTCCTTTTTACATCAGATCAAAATTGAATATAACAGTCAGGATGTGCTGTCCAGCTTTTTAAGTATCTTTTTCGGAGCCACTGCAGTAGCTGAATTCGTCCTGAAATCTTTCTTCTCGGGAAGATTACTAAATAAATACGGACTTAAAGTGGCTCTCCCGGTTTTGCCGGTTATTCTTGCGGGATGTGTATTTCTTGCTGTTTGTTCTGGTGTTTTGTATGGAACAACAGGATTATTCTTCTCATTTATTGCATTCACCAAAATGCTTGACAGGGTATTGCGAAGCGCAGTATACGACCCTTCCTATCAGATATTATACCAGCCGCTTCCATCAAAAGACCGGTTGAATGCACAGGGGATGGTTGAAGGGATGGCAAAGGGCCTGGGTTTTGCCTTAGCCGGCGGGGTAGTTTTGTTATTTACACAGCTTAATGCACTTAATCTGGTTCATTTCAATATTCTGTTTCTGATTATATTGGCTGTCTGGATAAAGATTAGCCTGAATATGTATCACGAATACCGGGGCTCACTCACCAAAATATTCACCTCAAACGAACATAATGGTTCTGTGTTAGGTAATTACAAATCCAATTCAGCTGTATTGGTCCAAATAGTGGAAGAAGATGATGATGCCAACATCAACCTGATCATGAATATCATGCTTAATGTTCAGCCACAAAAAATGAATCGTTTTTTGCAGCAGATATTAGCCTCATCAACTTTAGCCAGTCAGAAAAAAATATTGGAACAAATAAAGGGCAGACGGTTAATTTCTGCGGAGTCAGTAATCAAAAATCAGATGCTCTCTATTCCTGATATCATGAATAAAGTGCCATTTGAACGCGCATTATCCGATTTGAGTCAGTCCAAAAAGACAGATTTTGAAACCTTGTTAGTATTATCTCAATCAAAAGTGGTTGATGAAAGAACTCTTGCGGCTAATCTACTTGCCTATTCCAGCAGTTATAAGGTCCATAAAATCTTGCAGGCACTGTTACAGGACGAACATCCGGAAACCAGAAAGGCAGCTCTGGTCAGTTCAGGTCGTATCGGGAAAAGAGAGTTATGGCCCTATATTATTCAAAATCTATTTTACACGAGCTTCTCACCACAGGCTATCTCTGCCATAAAAATGATCGGGGAACCAATTTTGTCTGAGCTCGATAACTATTTCGACAAGAATACGACAAACAAAGATGTCAGACTTAAAATTGTTGATATTTTTGCCGGCATCAGATGTGATAAATCATTGAATTTACTGCGCACACGTATCCAATATCCCGATGAAACCATTCGGCACCATGTATTTAAGGCCTTAAGTAAATTGGAATATCGGGCAAAACGGATGGACATCAGCCTTCTTAAGGAAACTATTGATGAGGAAATTGCAATTACTGTTTGGGTAATGGCTGCATTGCTGGATGTTCAGAAGGGGAATAACATGCCTTTGCTGGAGGATGCATTGGAATACGAACTGCAGCAGAAAAAAGAGAATGTTTTTCTGCTGCTGTCCATGCTTTATGATTCGAAAACGATCCAATATATTCAGGAAAGTTTTCTTTCAGGTACGCATGAATCAAAGGTTTATGCCACAGAGATCCTCGATTTAACGGTGTCGTCCGACATCAAGGAAATTTTTCTTCCCTTACTTGAAGATTTATCGGTAGAGGATAGTCTGGCCCTCTTCAGAGACAAGTATCCGCAGCAAAAAATGACAATCCTCGAACGTTTGAAAGAT
>Ga0118677_10011295_pt1 | contig 13431 bp, 11 predicted proteins | sample AliMusrvi5mmetaG_FD_86154 | JGI IMG/M metagenome (GOLD analysis project Ga0118677, IMG submission 86154)
GAATAACTAAAAGCGATTAAGGGAGACTGATGCAAAGGAATCGTAAAAGGATATCTTTTTCTATCTCCATCAACTGCTAATTTTTCGATTGCGGGTCCGCCAGGATAACCAAGATCCATCATCTTTGCCACTTTGTCAAAACTCTCTCCAAAGCTGTCATCACCAGTTGTTGCAACTACTTTCATCTCTTCGAAACTTTTTGCCTCTATCACTTGTGTATGTCCGCCAGAAACTAACAAAACAGTCAAAGGAAAAGCCGTTTCTTTCTCAATAAAAAGTGAGTAGATATGTCCTTTGAGATGGTTTACGCCGATGATGGGGATATTTAAAGCAATACTCACCGCTTTTGCCATCGTCACACCTTCCACGAGTGTTACCGCAAGTCCAGGAGTTGTCGTCACTGCTACAGCTTTTAACTGACTAAAATATGGCGTACAAAGTTCTAAAATGCGAGGAAGCGCTTCTGCATGAAGACGAGAAGCGAGTTCAGGAACAACACCGCCATACACTGAATGCTCAATCTCTTGCGATATCTTTTTATGAAAAAGAAGCTTCCGTGTAGCGATCTCTGTAATAGCTATCGCGCTGTCGTCACACGAACTTTCTATGGAAAGAATCAAACTTCATCCTTTATTAATATATGCAAATACTCATACGTTGAAGTTGCTGTATGATTTCTGTTTTCGGTTTTATCTGCTTTAAATCTTTGATATTGAGTCATAGCTAAATCATATTTTCCATATTTGGACATAATTGTTTTCACATCCTCTTCACTCATCAGACCTTCATTGTTATAACTTAAAAAGATATATTTAAATTTTGCGTCTTTTATCAGCTCTTCAAAGCTCTCATGGACTGTTTTCTTTTTACAATAGTCAGAACGATTATACTCTCTCATCCCTGTCTTTCCTTGTGGAACAAACTCATCGTAGAGCGAAATTGTATTTAAGATATGATAGTTTGCGCTATATTGTCTTTCATTATACGGCGGATCAAGATACAAAATGTCACCTTCTATCTTTTTTATCAGCTCATTGCTGTCTTCATTAAACACGTTGTGATTATTTTCACTTTGACCAAATTCTGCGGATTGTAAGATCAGCTCTTTTGCCGCAGATTTTTTAATATGTTTTAAAAATGCCCCATAAACGGAAGCAGTGTTCGCAACTTTATCCGCACTTTCAATAAGAGAAGCAAGTAAAAAATAATACATATCATCATCTATCTCTTGACTCTCATGAAGCTCTTTTATCTTGATTCTAATCGTATCTATCTTTTGACCATTTGTATCACTAAAATATTGTCTCCCGCTTCCGCTTCCCATGCAATAATGTTGATATATAAATCCATCTTCCATGAGTGGTAAGCTGTTAAGCTTCTCAATATAATCCTCTTTTTTATCCAGTAATTTGGAGTTTTCTATATAGTTCTTATTTAAGACAAAACTATAATGCTCCAAATCATTACTGATAACACTTTTCACATCTTTTTTAAACGTCCTGCCGATTATTCCCGTTCCTGCAAAGATATCACAAAAAACTTTGTCTGTCAGATCAGTGCCTACCGCTTTTCTGACCTCATCTTCTATCCAAGATAAGAGTTTAAATTTTGAGCCTATGTAGTTCATTTATCTCTCTCTAATCTATAACCCACAAAGAATCGGTATTAAGATCATTAAACTTCATAAGTACCCTTCACCAAATCTACGATCTCTTCCCACTCGCCATATCCGCTTGCCGTGTTGATATGTCCAGCATCTTTTAAAACAATATGCTCTGCTAGGCGTAAAGCCCCTGCTAAACTCTGCGCCTCATCTTCACATAAATATGGATCATTTGTAGAGGTGATAAGTGTCACACTTTGTGCATTTAAGTCATTTGGAACTGTTAAAGGAAAAAAAGTGGAAAGTTCTTCTATCTTACATGTAAGGCTTGGCGGTGCAACTAAAAAGAGCTTTTTAATGTTCCTTTTTATCTTTTTATCATGACACAGATGAAACCAAAGGATATTTGCCAAAGAGTGACATACGATGACATCGGGTTTGAAATCTTCAAGAATCTCTTGAGCTTGAGCCATCCAAACATCTTTTATCGGAGCATCTTTTTCACTTAAAAGAGGAAAAGAAACCGTGCCGTAATCCTTAGAGAGTTCACCCGCAAGATAGCTTTGCCAGTGAGGAAAATCACTTCCGCCCCAACCATGCAAGATGAGTGTTTTCATCCAAGCATCTCCACAAATCTTCGTACCTCTTTGTCCATTGCAAAAACATCTTCAACACATTGTGGCTCATAATCGAATTTCTCATATGCTTTTATAATATCTTTTGAGATATCCATAAACCCTTTTTTCCCAGCAATAAAGTTCTTGATTGCCGCTTCGTTTGCCGCATTGACCACTACGCCACGTTTTGGATTTTTGAGGAGTTCATCTTTGATCTGCCAGATTGGATAACGTTTAACATCTATCTCACGAAACTCTAAACTGCCAGCTTTAACTAAGTCTACAGGCTCCAAAATCTGCTCATCGACTCTATTCATAATCGCATAAGAGATTGGAAGTTGCATCGAAGCATTGGCAATATGTGCCGTTGTCGAACCATCTTTGAAGTTTATAAGTGCGTGAATAAGGGATTTCGTCTCAATGATAGCGTCATATTTGCCCTCACCAAAAAGCCATCTTGCTTCTAAAAGTTCAAACATTTTGTTGACCATCGTTGCGCTGTCTATAGTTATCTTTTGTCCCATCGACCAGTTTGGATGTTTTTGTGTATCTTCGAGCGTTGCATTTGGAAGATCATGCAGATCCCAGTCCCGAAATGCTCCACCGCTTGCGGTGATAGTCATACTCGCTATGGTTCTGTTTTGTAAAAGATACCAAAGACCGAAGTGTTCACTGTCTATGGGTTGAATCTTTGTGATATCTACAAAAGCACCCGCAGCAACGAGGCTCTCTTTATTTGCTAATGCTACGCGTTTGCCACATTCTATGGCTTTAAGAGTCGGACGAAGTCCTAAAAATCCTACAAGCGCATTGACCACCAAAGAGCTAGATGAGTTTTCTATCGCTTCTAAGATCGCCTCTTCGCCATATAAAACATTCTCATGCTTTACATGGTAGCAATCTTCTTTATGGGAAACGACAACGAAACGAGGTTTGTGGATTTTTATCTGTTCATTTAAAAGAGCAATGTTTTTACCTGCAACTAAAACATCTACATGTAAGCCAAAACGCTGGGCGATAATGAGTGTATTGACTCCGATGGAGCCAGTACTTCCAAGAAGGATCAAGTGTTAAACCAGACCACGAAGCATGACGATCATAACCACCGATGCAAAAAGGTAACCATCTATTCTATCGAGTATGCCGCCATGACCGGGTAAAATATGTCCACTGTCTTTCACACCAGCTCGGCGCTTGAGATAACTTTCAAAAAGGTCACCGAAGATAGATGCAAAAGCAACAAGAAAAGAGATAATAATGGCTAAAGGTGTGCCAACAATCATAACGCCAAAGTAAAAACTCGCAGCCGTACCAATGAGAACTCCACCGACAACACCCTCAACCGTTTTCTTTGGGCTTGTAGGAGAAAATGGTGTTCTTCCTATCGTTTTACCAACAGCAAAAGCGCCGATATCTGTAGCTGCAACTGCAACAACAAGCCATAAAAGTGAGACCATCGCATATTCTTGGTACAGTGTCCAGATATAAAGCATCCCTGCCGTTGGATATAAAAACGGTAAAAAGTTTTTCCACGGGATATTTTGAGTGTATGCAACAGCGCCAAAAAAGATGACACCTGAAATGACTAAAAGATCATCACCATAAGGGTAAAAAAGAGCCGCAACCCATAAAAGTGCCGCGTAAAAGAAAAGTGAGTTTTTTTCTAAACCAAAGAGCGCGTTTGCTTCATAAAATGCAAAGAGATAGACAACACCAAGAACAAGCCAAGTCAAATAAAAATTGTCTACATACCCAACGCCCGTAACGCCCGCAATCAGGGCAAGACCTGTTACGATTCTATCTTTCAAAGAAGCATCCGTTTTTAATATACTCATAAGGAATTCCATTTTTAAAAATTTATACTTCGATTATATCTAACTTAGACTTTAATGTCTAAATGGTAGAGTGAAGAATCATCCTTTTTTTCATCTTCATGGTTCTTCTTTGGAGATCTTTTTTGCTCTTCGTCATGCTCTTGTCTTTCATGCTCACGATCTTCATCAACAGAGTGATTTTCCTCTGCTGGACGAACTTCAATGACCTCTTTTTCCTCTGTATTTACAGCAATGGCAGCTGTAACATTTTGCATCTCGATACGATTCAGCCTTGCAGTATGTTCACTTGAAACACTTGCCATTTGCTGGTTAACATAAATTGTACTTCCGACTGCATCAAGTGCCATTATCTGCTCCTTTTACGTAGAATTACACCATGCTCAAGAGATCGACAAAAAAAGTTTTTTTTAAAATAAATATCCAATTCCAACATAACTCGCAGACGATGTCATTTGAAATTTACTCGGAGAAAGTGGAATGCCTGTGTTAAAAAGATCTACAGACATCTTATCAAGAGTCCATTGACTATAACGCCAACCAGCCGTAAAATAGAGCTCTGGATTGATAGAAAACCAAGATGTTATCTTATACTTATATTCCAAAGGCTGAAGCCTGATCCCTATCTCATTTTCATTAAATCTTCCATCAAGCTGGACATTCAAGCCTATCGTTTTATTTTCAACTCTTGCCGTTTGATATGCATATACAGAGGATGCATATATGTAAAGATATTGGTTTAGACTTTTAGAAGCACGTATCTGTCCGCCTATCTTATATGTCCATATATTTGTATTACTTGATATAAAAGAAAGTAGCTGACCAGAGCTGCTTGAGCCACTGTTACTACTGCTGCTACTTGTTGCTTCAAGTACAGGTGAAGAGATCCCAATATCTGGTCCTATACTCAAATAATCATGATTACCTGCATGCACAATATCCCATCCAATACCAATATCAGCATCAAGTCCTTTCACCTTATAATTAATAGCAGGAAGTGTAAAAGCACCCTGAGTTACTGTATTTGTAGAGTTTGCGAAACCGTTGTAAGAGGCTATGCCTTGGTCAACTTTACCCGAGTCATACCAGCTAATCTTATAATTGATATTAAACTTACTATTAAAAAGATTAGTGTGTTCATTTTTGATAGTATAAGTTGTAATCTTATCGCTGATCTTACCATTGAGGCCAAAGAATCCACCTTGGAGCTCCATAGTACCTATTCCATACTCTATCTCGCCATGTGTTAAAAAAGCAAATACTCCACCTGTCGCCACATTGACAGTACTAATTCCTTGACCTACTGTATCAGTAATATTTATAATTGTTGTAATATCGGGAGCTACATCAGCATATAGATTTAGAGAGAGAATAAGAGAGATAACATATTTTTTCAAAATGCAAAAATTCCTTTATTTGTAATTAGATTTGACACACGTTTATGAACATCAAAAAATTTTTATAGTATACTATATTCTTATAATGAAAAGGTCTTATACATGAATTTATTCCATCGCTTAACTGTCATCTTACTTTTTACAACTATCACATACGCGGCGTCTGATGATACAAAACTCACTGTAGGTTTTAACCTTATGTCGATGGACTATATGGAGTACAGCCAAAGTGGGAAAAAACTCGATTCTGAAAAGAGTGATGCTCTGCCTGGATTTACCCTTGGCTACCAGACACGACTTCTAGATGGAATCGATCAAGATGGTGGATTTATCGACCTCTCTTTTTCTCATTATCAGGGAAATACAGATTATGTGGGTTCCTATCAAGGGGGAGCATATGGAGATCTTAGTAATACCACTCAAAATAAACTCAACGATGGAACACTAAGTTACATCCAAAACAAAAGTGCTTTTAATCTTCTTTTTTCTCTCCAAGGAGGCTTGGGCTATCACCAATGGACAAGAGATCTTACCGGCTGGCAAACTGAAGACTACCGATGGGCTTATGGATTTATAAAAACTGGTATGTCCGCAACAATTTCCAAGAAAGATAATTTAGCCATTTTTATACAATACCATCAAGCTTTTGGTCCACAAATGGAAGCAAAAATGCAGGATGGAAGTTCTTTAACTTTTGACCTTGGAAGAACAGATGGATATTCAATTAGTGTTCCTTTTACTCATAAATTAAATAATCTTTGGGATATAAAACTTGCCTATACCTACACAAACTGGGACATAGGACGCTCTAATACACTTATAAATTCAGGAAGTCCGTGGACAGAACCTCGTTCAGAATCAAGCTTCCACACTCTTGGCTTGGCTTTCATCTATAAATATAACAATGGAGACGAATGAAGTTATTTCTTTTCATACTCTTAGTAATCAGCGTATCATGGCTTCAAGCTGCCGATACAAAAGAGGAGGGTTTTGACGATCCGGAAATCCAAAAAGCTCTTAATCAAGATAATAATGACACAAACACCACAAATCAGCATGTCGATCTTACTCTTATAGGGCGAGTTATGACCAATAAAGATGCTTTTCCAAACTCTCCATACGGTTTTGCCCTCTTTGAATCATACTATGAAAGTGACCATTACAAAGTAGCTGGTGGTATGTTTGTCCAAAGAAGTCAGCCAAATGAAGAGATACCTATCAATCATCTTTATGTTGAGTATTTCAACTCATCATTTCACTTTAAAATAGGAAAAATGGTTGAGAAAATAGGTGTTTTAGATTATTTTAGTATGCTCGATACTCTCAATCCTCCAAGACTTGAATTTTATGATGATCCAAATATGAATATTAAACGAACTCCACTTTGGATGGCACATGCGGACTACTATGTGGACAATGCTTGGAAAGTTTCACTCTATGGAATTCCTTTTGATGCAAAAAATCAGGACTATAAAGGATACTACGTCAACTATGCTCTCAATACTTTTCTTCCAGAAGCTTATAGCAGATTTTTTAATAATGGTGTTTTAGGACAATATATTTTTGCTCCTACTTATTATAATGTTCTAAGCCCCTATCTTGCAGAAGACATTGCTTCAAAATCACCTTCACAGGGTTATCTCTCTTTAAAAAATTCCGCAGTTGGGATTGTCCTCGAACATAATGATGGAGAGGTCAAAACTGGCTTTGTGTATTTCAACCGTTATTCAGAAGTTCCACTTATAAAAGTGGATGCAAATTTAGTAAGTGCCGCACAAACATACCAAAACCAAGGAAATCCATTTCCAGCACTTGGAGATTATATTACTTCATTTGATTACAACCCAATCAAATCAGTGGAGGGTTTTCGTTATCAGCAAGTTGGGCTTTATAAAGAAACAACTATTGACTCTTATGGCCTTCGTGGAGAGATCAGCTACCGAGATAAAGTGCCTTTAGTCAATACTTTTGGATCCCTGACAACTGGTGGTTTTTCTATAGATCATACTTATAACACTACTTATTGTGCATTGGAAACTCAGTATATTCATCTAGATGCCTATGATAAAAGTGCTCTCATCTCAATGTTTACTACAAAATTTGAACCTACTACTTTTTGGATTTTTCGAATGGGATTTCAAAACCGTCTTATTGGAGAAGCCGTTGATAAGCAAAATGATGTAGCTATTAATCCGCAGATCTCTCTTAGTTATAAACAAACAGATTTTATCATTCAAGGACTCGCATCTGCCAATAACAGCCAGACAAATACTCTAAGCTTTACCCTCAGAAGTTCATTTTGAAAATATCAATAAAAATCTTTCTTCTCTTTTTGATACTTCTGCTTGACTTTGTGCTCATAAAGCATGTAGATGTGAAGCAAATAGAGTGGAACTCTTTTCTTCCACATAGCCAATCTGAAGATTCGAAGATGGAATTATCTAATGGAAAAATGCAATACCTATTTTGCAAACTTCCATCAGTACAGATTGCTAAAGATTTTGAAAAATCCCATAAAATTGAAAAATATATTACTCTTCCCAATTACAAAGATACCTATATTTTGATCTTTGATATTACAAAACTCCGCCCTGTTTTGGAGATGACAAAACAGTATGAAAGAAGTGGAACTTCGATGGTTGGGACTATTCTTTTTGAGAACTTTTTTCAAGAGCTCAGCTATTATGCAAAAATGATTTTTCCCTTCGTTCTGCTTATCTTACTGTTTTTCATTCCTTTACGGCTATGGCTCGATATACTTCTTGAAATGGCAATCTACTCTGTACTTTTACTTTCTATACTTTCTTTGAATTTTTTTGAAATCAACACAGCTTCTTTACTTGCTACGGTATTTCTTATCATCTATGCTCTGACTCTCATCAACTATATCTACTCAGATGGAATGAACGCTAAACGTCTCTTTTTTGGGATACAAATCTCAGTGGTTGCAACGATGCTGAGCGCACTTTTTCTTGTTAGTTCACAGTTTGGTCTGATCCATTCCTTTGGTGTTATGCTCCTCGTTGGACTTGTTGTACTGCATTTTTATATGAATGTTCGTATCTATCTCATACGTTACTTTCAGCCAGATCATTATAAGCATTACTTTGACAGTTTCTTTGAAAAGCATAGATTTAGTAACAAGATTAGTATTTTACTTCTAGGGACATTTGCTATCATCGGTATAACTTTATTTTCTACTAAAACACTCGGCATCGATCTCAATATCATCAATCTTCTTTCAAAATCTTCAAACCAGATCAAAGAGATAAAAAGTTTTGAGCAAAACAATCTTGTGTCTTTACCGTTTGTCATCACACTTTCACTCAAACAAGGTTATTACACAGACCCAAAAAACTTTGCTCTTTTGTCTCGTTTTGAACAAGAACTCAAAAAAATTATCCCTGGAAAAATCATTGCGAGCGAACCTCAAGCTTTTGAAACCTTTAAAGAACTTGCACCTGACAAAACGCACAAAGACCTTTATCCACAGTTTTTACTTGCAAACACTCTTATGCACAACAGTTTTAACCTGTTATCATCGAACATGCAACAAAGTAATCTAGTTATCTCTATTTCCTTAGATACGCCAACAAAACAAATGCGTGATATGCTCAAAAACATCACCTCACTTGCTCAAAATTACCCAAATTTTGATCTCCAGATACAAGGAAAGATCTCTGATTTTGACTACTATACTAGTATTTTTGATAAAGAGTTTTTAATCGGTTTTCTTTTTACTCTCCTAGCCACAGCACTCTTCTTTTGGGTTTTTTGTAAAAATCCTGTTAGCATTGTGAGTGTTTTTCTCTCTGCCCTCTTTTCTTTAGGCACTTTAGTATTGGTTCACATGGGATTTGATAAGCCGCTTAGTGTTGTGAGCCTTATCAGCGTAATTCTTTATGCCGGACTTATCACAGACTCGCTTATTCAGCTTTTTGTATGTTATAAAGGGGAAAATGAAGCCTGCGAAACGACTGTTTTACAACCGATTTTCATATCCAATATCTCAATCTTGATCTTTTTAATAGGGATGTTTTTTGTAGGGGGAATTATGCGAGCGTTTGCGATGGACTTAGCCTTACTGCTAAGTGCAAACCTCGTGTTTATTATCTTTATAGTACCAACAATACGAAGAAAATACTTTAAAATTTACAGTGCGTAAGTAAAGAGTTTACGAAAAGCTTTTTTTCTACCTTTGTTTGTACACTGCTCTCTCTTACTGTATAAGTCAAAGTCTGATCTTTAACATGATCTAAAATATGCCATTTTGTCACCATCATATTTCCTTCAACAACCTTTGAATCATCTACAAATATCTCTTTTTCAAGAGTTGCATTATCGTACACATCCATCTTCTTTAAGATGAGAGTTTCTTTGTCAATCTCATAAATTGTTCTATGATTATCCACTCTTTTTTCAATCTCATAATACTCTCGTGCATTTTTCATTTTTTGAGGAAGAAAACGTAGATTTATCTGATTGTTCTGTAACTCAGAAAAAGAAAGACCAAGCCCAAAAACCTCTTCGTTTTCATTCTCTTTTGGGATCAAGCGAATGCGCCCGATAGCAGGAAAATAAACTGAACTTTGTGTATCAAGACCATCTTTTTTTATAAGAATGGCCGTACCCTTCACATCTGCAGGATAAGCAAAACAAACAAGTGATGAAGTAATATCACCATCTTGCCTTCTTGCAATACTAAAAAGCTGTTTTTGGGAATAACTGCCACTCGTCATGGTTGAGAGCACTTGAAATTTTAACTGTGGAACCGAAAAAACCTTCACTGTTTTTTGGTAGATCTCTGTAGCTGTAGGAGCAGCCCAAAGAGAGCTTGCACACAGACTAAGGGAAATTAATATGCTCCTTGAATCCAATTAAGGGCTCCGAGTGTTGTCTGGCGTAAAGTATTTTGATTTGCGAGAACAGCCATCTCATACTGTTGCATATTTGTAAGCATCTGTGATGTAGTACTTGTTATAGATGCAACGATTGGATCATTTGTAGCAGATGCCGGTGTGTACCATTGTCTATCAAATATTATCGCTAGACCTGAAAGCATTGTATTACTAATCGTGCCCATCCCACCATATATCATCAAACCAAAGTTTTGAATTAGCATCTCCGTATAGACGATTAACTGTTCTGTGTAAACGATACGATCAGCCATCTCGCCGATACGATCTGCCATCTGTCCAATCTGCACAGACATAAATAAAATTCTATCTGCCATCAAACCAACCGACTCACCTTGTGACGCAAAAAGATATCCATAAGTCATACCAAGCGTTGCAAAGTTATAAGCGTCGTTCTCCATCTTCATTGTAAAGTCATACGCCATAGCTGCCATATTTGTCGCAAAACCAGCTGGTGTCGAGGTAACTCCTATAGGTAAAGGAGTAGAACTATTCGTCAACGTCGCCAATAATGCTGTAATCACCGAGTTAGTTGAAGTAGTACCAGTGCCTGAAGGCGCAGTTGCGAGCATACTGCTAATGAAACTTGTGAAACTTGTGTTATTTGTATTTACTGGACTTACAAACAAGGCAGAATTTGCTGTTACATCACTGCCCAATGTCGTCGTATTTGTCGTACTTGCACCAGACGAATACATGTAAACTAACGCTTGCATGACAAGTCCAAGAACACTAAGAACTGTAGATTGCTGTTTAAGTGAAGCTATCAAGGCAGTATCTGCGGTTGTCAGAGTATAGCTTGGATCACGGTTAACATTACTCACTAGCGTACTTACAGAGTTAACATTATTGGTCATAATATTCTGTACCCAAGTTGAAAGCGTAAGAATAAGCTGACTTTGAACCTGATTTGCTGCTAAAAATGCAAGTATCTGCTGTTGATCTGTAGTAACACTTGCAACTGACGTCTGTGAACTTGTAGTCACAGTATTTTGGATTTTTTGAAGATTTGCCAAGCTTAATGCACTCAATGCGACAACAGATATCTTAGCAATTCCCGCAATAATACCGCCAGTCGTCGTTAAATTGACATTATTTAAAGCATTTACACTATTACTTTCTATCCACTTCAAAATTCCTTCTATAGCATTAAAAGCCACTACTGCTGCAGCATTACCGCTTACACTATTACTTGTCATAAGAGCCTGAATCAAAAAAACAACTGCATCTATTGCAAGTATTAACCCATCAACTGCTACTGCAAATACATCAATTGTTACTGTACTAAGATTCAAAGCCTTAAATGCATTTATAGCAGTTGTCAAGCTAGACGTATCTACACTTGTTAAAGTCAAACTTGTCTGCGCAACTACAGTAGAACTTTGTGCAACTACACCTGTTTTTTCTCCATACTTACTTAGCGCCATTTTTAAATTGTTGAGCTGAGCTGTCGCCTTGTCGTAAGCCGTTTTATTTGCAGATACGTACTCACTCCATACACTAGCTTGTGGAAGATAAAGATCATTAGCTAAGGGATAAGTCGTTGTAATTGAACCTGATGTTTGATTTAACGGATTAGTATTTAACTTCAATGCATTAGCCGCAAAAGCTGTAAACAAAACAGGAGTATAAGTGACGGTACTAGAAACTGATGCAAGAGCTACTGACGTCTGGCTTGGATAAGGTTGTGTTGTTCCGACAGTTGTTGCAGACGAATTACTCGATTGCTGATGTAAAGTATTATTCGTTGCTTGTTGAGCCGTCTGTGTAATAGTTGTTGTCTGAGTTTTTGTTGTTGGAACTGCAGCTATTTGATATACGCCGCTTTGTGAAGTAAATGGGACATCTACTCCTACTCCTATAACCTTAGCACCCGTAATAGATAAACTTGCTTGACCTGCTTGGGTTCCTTTAACAGATACTGAAAGAATATTTTGGATAGAAGTTGCACAACCTTTAATACCTATATCAAAACTTGGATTGGAACAGCTAGGAGCTGTTTGGACTGAAAGCCCGTCTGCAACAGTTATTGCTTGGCAAGAGAGGTTATTAAGATTTACAGTTCCTTTTACCACACAAACCTTGTTACCTGCTGGGTCTAATTGCACAGAAACATTAAAAGCTTTACCAGCCGTGCTATTAAGTGTTGCTGGCGAAACAGATAATGTTGAGTTAGCAGCAAAGGCGACTTGGCTTATTCCAAGCATTCCTATGACGGCTAACAATGATAATATTTTTATTTTTTTCATATTTTTTTTATTTTATAAACCCCAATTTGCCATTAATAAAGAGAAATCGTATTCGTTGACCACTCCATCTTTATTTAGGTCTGCTGGACTTGAGCCAGTATTGCCCCAATCCGCCATTAGGATAGAAAAATCGTATTCGTTTACTACTCCATAACCCTTTATATTACCTAATGTAAATGTAGTAATAACGGGTGGAGTATAACTACCTCCTCCGCCACCGCCACTACTGACTGCTACAATCGCTGAGAAGGTTGCAGAAATTGTGTGGCTACCTGTAACATTACTGAAAGTATAAGTTGTTACTGCTCCTACAGAATTGCCGTCAACTAGAACGCTTGAAATTTGATAGCCAGAATTTGGAGTAATGGTATATGTTTGGCTGCTACCAGAAGTCAAACTTACTGAACTTGGACTGATAGAACCGTTTACTACAGCGGAGACATTGATTGTGTAGCTATTTGTATGTCCACCTCCATTTATTGCATAAGCGAACGATGCAACAATTGAAGAATAATTTTCTGGATAGCAAGAAATTGCTTTAATTACTTCTGTCGCACTTACAGAAATAGCACTTGAATAAACTGTTCCATTAGAACAAGTTGGAGTGCTTCCATCTGTTGTGTAGTGGATATTTAATGTGCCACTTCCAGCATTTAGAACAACACTTTGAGTTGAACTATATGTTCCAGCAACAGGACTTGCTGTTGGAGGAACTATAACAGTGCCGTTAATATTTGTATCAACAACCGTGCTACTGATTCCTGTGGTGAGAGTTCCTGTAACTTCATCTGCCATTGCTATGCTACTCAATGCAAAG
>Ga0118677_10011296_pt1 | contig 13430 bp, 12 predicted proteins | sample AliMusrvi5mmetaG_FD_86154 | JGI IMG/M metagenome (GOLD analysis project Ga0118677, IMG submission 86154)
GATTGCTAACTTTTTTCGTTGATATTTCCCATGCCTCACCCGATTTAATGAAACCAAGCGCAACCTGAATCACTTTAGGCTGAATTAAATTATCATAGCGATACTCGAATTTGACCACTGATGAACCTTGAAGTATTTCGAATTTATTAAAGAGGAAATAGGCTTCACTATATTTACCGCTTTCCATAGGCATTGACCTGAACAGAATATTTTTACCATTCTGGGATAAGGTTAAATCCGTTGGGAATGGAACAGGATGCCAGTAATTGATGACCAATGGTTTCAGATTTCCATCCGCTTCAAGCGGAAAATACTTTTGCAATTCAGGCAGCTCAATGCATTTTTGCAAAATTTGTGTTTGGTCCTGACGGCTTTGCGCCATCACAGTTCTGGTGGTAATCAGAATCAATATCAATATCAAAAATTGCTTCATGCTGTTTCGATCTAAAGGATTTCTCAATTTTTATAATTTAGTAATGATAACCTGTCCGTGACCACTGTTGGAGTCTGAGGTGTTCGACTGGCTGGTTCCTGAATTATACGAACCGCCACCATAGCCGCCATATCCATCCGTTTGGGTATTACCCCCTGAATATCCTCCGCCACCGCCGCCATCGGCATAGCCATCGCCGCCACCACCGCCAAATCCTCCATATCCGATACCTCCACCACTCGCACCAACTCCACCTACCGCTCCATTTAGAAATGAATAGGCAATAGAAGTTTCATTGTGTGAACCAAATGTACCGTTACCGGAATACCCAGCGCCGCTATTGCCTTCAACAGAGGTTCCCCCATTTCCTGAAGTGCCGGTGTTACTATCATTCGTGGCTATAATTCCTCCTGATCCGGGATGATTCCTGGCACCATTTCCACCTCCACCACCAGCAACCATGAGCAACGTAGTGTTTGAATTATTGTAAACAAAAGAACCTCCTCCGCCGCCACCAGCATGATGAGGGTCGGCGTAATCGTTTTCCTGAAGGCCTTGCTGACCTACTACTATTTTCAAAACTTGTCCAACCGTGAGACTTACTGTGCCAACCATCTTTGCACCATTACCGGGGATGCCGTCTCCACCACCTTTTGCTCCTCTTGCATCGATCGAATAGCTTCCTGTGGCTGGCACTGTCCATTCCTGTATTCCCTGTGTAGTTATGGCTACGTGCCCCTCAAGTGTAGTGTTTGAATAGGCCGTATTTATCTGTGTCTGTGTTGGTCCTGTATTTCCGGCAGCACCTGCATTTGTAAAGTTATAAGCTATCGAAACACAAGCAGAAGTGGTTTGAGTAAGCGTGGTGGCTGCAGATACACAAGTTGCATTGAAGGCCCAAACATATCTGGTGTATGAATTACCGCATGTCAAACCTGTCTCGATTTTGGTAACCGTGGTTCCCATGGCTGTGGCATCCGCGTAAACATTGGTTGGACCCCATTTATAGCCGGTTGCTCCTGTTGCTGCTACCCAGTTCCAAACAACCTGCGTTTGCGAAGGCGTATGCGTACCTTCAGTAGGAGCGGCTTGGGTAACGACTGCTGCTGTTACTGCCAGCCGGGCAGTACTTTCCACCCCTATATTAGTGGATATGCCACATAAAACAATCGTTTCGATTTTCCGACGGCGTAATTGCAGATCCAGGTCAGTACCATAAAAAGCACCCCACTGCTTTTTAGTAATTATTGGTTCATCATCTTTGGATATGAGCTCAGGAACTATTTCACTCCAATCTGCAGAAACCGTGTTCTGAGACCAGGAACCTGCACTGTCAGTTATAGGGACAAGTCGGTCTTTGCCGTCAGGCGAAGCAGATACTCTTACTAAAAATACAGGCATGTGGCATTGACGAAAAGCTTCTGCCAGTTTCGCTGCATTAAGGACAACAGTTTTCGCTTCATAAGGCGCTGTGGGTATTGCTGTTATACCTTTTTGCAGATCTATGACCACTAAAGCCGTCGTGATTTTATCAAATAGAGTGTCCATAAGGATGTTCCGGCAGAACAAATCAAAGAACCTAACATAATCATTTTTGGTTGTTCAGATGAAGCTCGTCCTTCACCTTATGGTCATTCGACCAGCCACCGCCCAGAGCGACGAAGAGTGCTGTCGTGTCCTGGAGTTGCTGTGCTTCTGCCTGCAGGTACCCGATTTTCGCTTGACGATACTGGATATCGGTGGCCATTACCTGCAGATAGTTAGCTGTTCCGGCCTGATAATTCACCTTGAGAAGATCCATGGCAAGCTTTGCATCCTTAACCGCCTGAGTCTCGGTCTCAGTCAATTCAGCATCGTGCTCCAACGCCCGGACAATATCGGCTACCTGGGCAAATGCAGCGAGAACGGTTTGCTTATAGCTAGCAAAGCTCTGCTGGTAAGCAGCAATTGCCGCACGACGCTGTGCTCTAAGGGCGCCGCCTTTAAATATCGGAGCTGTTACATTTGCCCCTAACCCCCAGACATTGCTGTTACTGGTGAACAGATTTGTCATCGTTTGACTGGTCTGTCCATAACTGGCATTCAAGGTAAAGCTGGGAAACAAGGCTGCCGTAGCTACACCAATCCCAGCACTGGCCGCATGTAACTGAGCTTCAGCAGCAAGAATGTCCGGACGCTGGCGAACCAGCTCTGAGGGCAGCGATAAGGGTAACTGACGCGGTAATGCAATATCTGTCAACCGCACTGCAGGAGGCTGAACTTCAGCAGGCATTTTACCCTTAAGCGTTGCAAGCAGATGCTCTGCCTGACTTATTTTCTGCCGGAGAGGTGGCAGGGTCGCTTCAAGTGACTTCAGCTGGAGGCGTAACGCAAGCACTGCTCCATAAGTTGTTATCCCTGCCTGATATTGTTTTTCAGCAACACTGATCTGGTCTTTTTCCAAAGTAATCAACTGCTCAGTTTCATCAAGTTCTGCATGATATGCTGCAATGGCAATAGTGGTGTTGACAATGTTTCCCGTCAGCATCATATAGGTGCCAAGGGTTAAAGCCTTTTGCTGGTCAACCTGTGCGGCTAACCCCTCAACAGCTCGACGTTGTCCGCCAAAAATATCAAGCGCATAACTGACCGATGAGGAGAGTGTGGTTAAATTAAAAATGCTTGCAGGTAACGAACTGCCGATGGTTGCCGGCGAGTTTCGTTCTCGGATCTGGCCGAACGTCGCACTGACTTGAGGATAAAATATGCCTGACCCGGCCCGCAGGTTTTCCTGACTCTGTCGAAGGCTGGCTTCTGCTGCCTGTAACCCGGGATTATCAGCAAGCCCTTCGGTAACGGACGCATTCAGTTGTGTTGAATTGAACAGTTCCCACCATCTGGCTATTGGCCCGACGCCCTCTTCAAAGCGTTGTGCAACACCCTCAACGGAAGCGGTCTCTTTAGGGTCGCCTCCGTGGTTGTATTGTGTTACTTTCGGCGCTTCAGGCTTGACAAAGTCCGGACCAACGGCACAGCCTGATAAGAGTAACAACGAGACTCCGCATGAAGCCAGAACGCTTCTGACGCGGCAAGGAGTTCGCAATGACGAGTGAGTTCCTGCGCTATTTTTTAGTAGTATTATTTTTCTCACCAATGTAAACATCAACAAGTTGACCTGGATAGATTGCAACGCCTTTCTGCTTTTCAAAACTGAAAATAACCGGGAGAACACGCACATCGACCCGTTCTGTTCTCTGGCTGGAGAGTTCGATTTTCGGCGATACGTTCGGCTGGATTCTGACAAATTTCAACGGAATGTTGATATCCGTTCCATGAATAGTCATTCTCGCCCGTATTTCGGATGGGTCGGGTATCCTGTTGATCAGGATCTCGTCAATGTAACACCGTACGGCGAGGTCGCCCTGCATATTTCCCATGATCATCACAGGCTGAAACACCTGTGTATAGGTATCATAAACGCCCTGGCTTGATATATAACTGCCGACAGCTGTATGAATGGAAAGAACCGTTCCATCCGACAGCGTTTTGATAACATACTTGGCCAATAATGCACTGGAAGCCTGGTACTGTTTCTGAGTGAGTTCAAGATTTGCCTTTGCTCCTTTTACGGCATTTTCTGAGGTATCCAGGGCGTCTTTGCTGACAGAACGCGGATCAAGCTTCCATGATGCTTTCAGTTTACTGAACTGGTCGTGCAAATTTTTATAGGTTGCTTTTGCAACATCGATCTGCGCTTTTGCCGATGCTGTCGTAGAGCGTTGCACGGAGTCTTCAAGCATCAACAACGGCGTTCCTGCATGCACATGCTGTCCTTCAGTAACCAGTATCTTAATCACAGTACCCGACACTTCCGGGTAGACGTTGATATTTTCACCACTGGTCTGTGCGGTTTCAACAATACCGTTGGCATAAATACCTTTTGCATAGGGATTCGATGCGGGCTTGAATGCCGGTGGCTGAGGTTTGGCAGGTATCCCTGAAATATAGGCACTACCGATTGCAAGCAGGGTGCCAAGAATGGCAATTCCTATTAAAAGTTTATTTCTCATGGAGCCGTTAAGGTATTGCGTTCGAAGCCAATTATTTTTCCATCTTCCATTTTCATGATCGAGTCTGCATACTCATAGATGCGGCTGTCATGCGTCACGATGATGACACATCGCTGAGCATTCAGGATTTTTGTCTTAACAAACTCTACGATCTTTCGTCCTGTATCACCGTCAAGCGAGGCTGTCGGTTCATCAAAAATGAGGATATCAGGATGTCCGGCGATTGCCCGTGCTATAGCCACACGCTGCTGTTCACCACCACTCAGTTTGACTGGCTGTAACTGAGCCCGATCCTTCAGGCCTACAATTTCCAAATATTCAAGGGCAACTTTCAGCGCCTCATTCCAATCCATTTTTTTTAGAATGAGTGGAATCGCCACGTTTTCAACTGTGGTCAATCGCGGAAAAAGGTGGTAATCCTGAAACACAAACCCGATTTTGTTGAGGCGAAGATCGGCAATGTCGTCACTTTTCATCTCCCAGAGATTTTTGCCCTCAACCAGAACACTGCCCTCGTTCGGTTTAAGAATGCCCGAAATCATGCTGAGCAGTGTGGTTTTACCACTTCCTGACGGGCCGACAATATAGAGCAGCTCTCCAAAGTTTGCCTCGAAACTTGCGCTCTTCACCGCGGTGGTTTTTGTCTCTCCTTCACCAAACCACTTTACCAATGCATTGGCTTTTATGGCAATATTTCCCATCATCAACCCCTGAAAATATCAAACGGTTGTATCTGGAGAACTTTCCTGACACCGATATAACTTGAAACTCCTGCCATAATAAGTACCATTACAAATGCAAAGGTAAGATTGAAATAAGTAACCTGCGCTGCGTAGCTTGGCAAGCGGAGTCTCGCCAGAATAATAAGACCTGAGGCCAGTCCGACACCAAGCCCATAGCCAAGAACAGCTGTAAAGGAAGCCTGAAACAGAATCATTGAAATCAATTCGTGGCCTTTAGCTCCGATAGCTTTTAAGGCGCCAAACCGCTCCAGGTTTTCAAGGATAAAGGTATAAAAGGTCTGGCCTGATATTGACAAACCGACAATAAAACTGATGGCCGTCATCATCAAGACGTTCATTCCCAAGCCTGTCTGGAATGTGTAAAAATCAGAGATTTTCTGGACAAACTGGTCCCTGGTAAGAGCCTGATATCCAAGTTTCTTGACTTGCTGCTGGATATAGGGAATATCAGTTTCATGTTTCGGTTCAATCAGGATATATGAAGTCGTAAAACGCATTGAGGGGATATAGGTGATGGCTCTATTATAGGTAGTGTACATTGTAGGAATACCAAAAAGACCCGAAGAGGCGACTTTTGCCACACCAACAATGAGTCCCCGATGGTCATTGATTTCAAATTCGGTTCCAATGGTGGGACTTTCAAGCTTTTTAAATTCGGCATCCTTGACCACAAAAAAGGCGTTTTCCGCATAAATATCCTCAATATTGCCTTCTGTCAATTCCGGTCTGCCATACAAAGTTGCGTCATCAAGACCAACGACAGATACTGCTTGATAGGCGCCGCTTTTAAGTTTGACCAGCGCATTGCCAAAGTATATGGGAACTGCATATTTAACCCCGTTGATACTTCTTGCCGTCGAAAGTACATAATCGGGCATGGGTATGCTGCTGGTAGCATTGTTCACCGCAGGATCCATGACCCATATTTTTGCCCCGACATTATACACTGAGGATGATGAACGGGCTAATGTCCCCGAAAACATCGACATCATCATGATCATGAGAAATACAGCAAACGTAATACCGACCAAAAGAGCGATAAACTTGCTCTTGTCATTAACAAGCAGCTTCAATGCTATCTTAAGAATTCCTGACATCTGTAAGAAACCAATGTTATTTATTTTCTCTATAACAACATAATATGCCTTTAGTCGGTTTCTCAAGCATATATCTTATGTTGTGTGAAAAATTTGAGCACTCAGATGCCAACTTTTAGACCAAGGAGCACACTGTTGCTTGATAATCTGTTGTTTTCAAATGCAGTATCAACAGTGACATTTGTTGCAAAGTAGCGGTAACGGGCATCAAGCTTGATGCTATTGCTGATAGGGAAGGTAAAACCAAAGCCAACTTGGTAAGCAAATGCGGTTTCATTGATCGAGGGCAAGTTATGCAGTCCACCCGATACGGTGAGGCCGTTGCTATCGACATTAGCTACGCCTAAGCCAGCAGTGATATATGGTTGAACAGTACCAAAAACAGGGATATCATAGTAGCCATTGGCCAGAAAAGAGAGCACTGAAATATTCCGATTTTCATTTAGCCAATATGCATTATTACTGTCGTCCGTCTGATAGCCAAGTTCTCCCTCAACTCGCCAGTTGTTTTTGAAGCCATAGCCAACAGCGCCAAGCATGGTGAAGCCAGAGTTAGAGTGTCGGTAATCGTTATTGTTGCCGAAATAATCAACATTATCTATTTCTGCATCACCAATATGTACACTAACGTATGCGCCTGAAGTTGATGAAGGTGCTGTTATCAACCTGCCTCGGCGAGTATAAACAACTGAAGGTGCTGGTGACCACACGCCATTGCCAGTTTCTATAGCCGAATCTGGTATTGCTTTTCTGCTATCCCCAACATTTTCGGCTGAAGCTGGTATTGCCCACATCCCAACCCCGGCAACCAATAATGTCATTAGTCTCTTTTTCATCATTTCATTAGTTTATTCATTACATTTCAGGTGCTTATAATCCCTTTTAGACAAGCTCTTTTACTGTGCATATTGGCACGAATAAGTCAGTTATCTTTTTTATCGCTATCATTTGAATGATTATCACTATGAGTATTATTTAGATTTCTGCTGCCATTGATATCGCCATGATGACCCCTGCTATCCTGATGTGCATTATTGCGAGACTCAATATCGCGCGTGTTTCTTATGTCCTCAATGCGATGTTTTCTTATGATATCTGGAAGATTGTTCTCCTGAATAACAACCCACGGTCCGGAGTAAAACGAAGAAGAATACCAGTAATTGTTATTATAAATATAGTAGAGATTGTCGTAGTAGATTATGTCATAAGGAATTCCAAGAGAAACTGAAAACCCGTATTCCGGCAGAACGATAAAACTTGGTCGTGTATCGATGACCAAATACCCTCCGTTCCATCCCCAATATGGATCTCTCCATCCCCATGGCCGTCCTCCCCAATATGGCCTTACTCCCCATCCACGATTATGAAATCTACCGTCCGCCTGAACAACAGAGGGAACGGTGGCAAGAAGTATTCCTGCAACTCCTGCTGCTAAACAGATATTCTTTTTCACCGGTTTTCTCCTGTTAAAGAAACCGGGCCTGATTATTTCCCGGTTTCTGCTGTTTTTCATCGAAATCGTATGTAATCACCTTTCTCTAATTCGACGATAATTTTTTTTCTTTCCAGCGCATGAATTTTTTTAAAACTTGTTGAGAAGGAGAATATCTACGGCTATCTCGTTTTATTTGAACGGAGAAAGAGCTTTTTGTATCGCAAAAGTACTTTCAGTAGAATACAGCAAGAATATTTTACTTTTATCTGGTTCATTTTTTTTTGAAAGGGATCACTTGATAATGCAGGGACGATTATGTAATGTAGCTGGCAGCCGATTTAGGCTCCCTATAGCTATTAGTGAACAAAACGGTAGATGATGAATCATTTTTATTCTTGGTATTGGTCTAATTCCTCACCAGTAGTATCCTTTCTGGTAATGGTATTGTTATGGGCCGTGTATTTCATTCCATCCGTTGTCGCTTTCTGGCGAACACATCACAGCAAAGTGGCGATTCTTACCTTGAATATCCTTCTCGGATGGAGCGGTATTGGCTGGATCGTTGCTCTGGTATGGGCGCTGGCCTATCCCGGTCACGATTGAATGGAAGCAACCATACGCTCTGAAAATCCGGATTGCTATGGAGCTCTACGTTTAGGAATTATAAAATCTCAGAAGGGAATAAATAAACAACTCCATGAAACACTACTTCAATTGCATACTTGCATTGGTACTGATATTTTCACCTGTAAAGGTATTTTGCGAGCCACAAGCTACTCAATTATTAGAAGAACTACGGAAAAATGGGGCGAAAGACGAGGCTGATGCACAATTCCATCTTGGAGAGATATACTTCGCCGGTTGGGGAGTTAAGAAAAATTATGAAGAAGCCGTAAAGTGGTGGCGATTGGCAGCAACACATGGAAGTGCTGGGGCACAAAACGGTCTTGGAGTTATGTATGAATATGGACTGGGTCTTAGTCAAGATTATTCTCAGGCAAAATATTGGTACAGCAAAGCGTGTGATAACGGCTTACCACGTGGGTGTGAGAATTACCGAAAACTGAAAGAGTCAGGACATTAAACACCATAACTTGTTGATTGGCTTGTATATACAGTGCATGGAATTTATCAAAGGGATCAAAACGAACAACCATTTTTGAGTATTCAGAGAATTCTAAGCAGCAAGTGCTTTTTCTACCCCGCCGATAAAATTAACGCATTCAAAAACCTTGGAAATCAGTTGGTAGCCGCGTAATCTTTGCCAGCGCAACTAAGCTCGACCAACCATTTTGAACACACTTGGCCAGTGTCGTTACCATTCCCTCCATAGCCATCGCAATCTTATGCTGAGCGCCAGCTCAAGCAATCTCTTCCAGTCACGAATACACTGCAATTTTTTAAGATAACTCGACTTAAGCAGTCGGTTAGGCCAGCGCTGAGTTGAAAAATAAGATAAGGCAAAGGCAGGAAAGACTATATAATTGAATGGCGTTCAATTATTTAAAAAAAGTCGAGCAAGAAATCACAATAAATGATCGTCTTATGAATTATAAAGAGCCATCATCTTCGCCAAAAAACCGCGATGAAGTTGTGCATAGTGAATATCTCAAAACTTTTTACTCTTCATAATGCTCAGAAAAAAACTGTTCGTCATCGTAGTTTTCTTATGGAGCATATCTCCACTACTGGCAATTACTCCCCTGGCTGCAGCAACAGCATCTTCTGCCGTCGTCAGGCTTCGACCGACTGAAGCCGAGATCGATGCCGCTAAATATATCAGACAGTATCTTCTGCGAAACCACTACAGAAAAATATCGGTCAATGACTCCCTGTCGCAGCAGATATTCAAGCGATACCTCGACAATCTGGACGGCAGCCGGAGCTGTTTTGTTGCAAGTGAGGTCGAAAATCTCCAAAAGTTTTACGGGAAAAGGCTTGGTGAAGAGTTTCTTGACGGCAAAACAAACGCCGGATTCGCGATTTATAACTTTTTCATGAGGCGTGCGAAAGAAAAGATGCGCTTAATGAAGGCTGCGGCTGATACCATCAAGTTCAACTTTTCAAAGCTGGAAACTATTGATCTTGACCGCAAGGCTGACCCTTGGCCGAAAGACAGGCGAGAACTCCTGGATGTATGGAAAAAAGAGCTGAAGTACCAGTGGCTCAACCTGAAATATTCCGGCGAGCCCAGCACCACCATCAGGGCAACTCTTGGAAAAAGCTTTACCAGCCGACTGAATCTCCTGAACCGCGAGAAACCGGATGATGCATTCCAAGCCTATATCTATGCGGTGACGACCTCTTTCGACCCACATACCAGTTACTTTTCGCCTGACGAGTACAAAAACTTCCAGATCAATATGAGCCGATCGCTTGAGGGTATCGGCGCCACGGTCCAGACTGAAGGGGAGAATATGGTCGTCAACGAGATCATTCCCGGAGGACCCGCCTTCAAAAGTAACCTTCTGAAAAAAGGAGACAAGATCATCGGTGTCGGACAAGGGAAAAAGGATGAGATTATTGACGTCACTGCATGGAGGATCAATGATGTGGTAAAGAAGATCCGCGGCAGGAAAGATTCCATAGTTCGCCTGAAAATCCTTCCTGTTAATCAGGGCGGCAGGGGCCCGGCAAAAATTGTCGAGCTTCGGCGGGATACGGTCAATCTGGAGGAGCAGGCAGCGAAAAAAAGCATCATCCTGCAGAACGGCCAAAAAATTGGAGTCATCACCATTCCATCGTTCTACCTCGATTTCGAGGCTCAACAGAAGAACACCGGCCACTACAACAGTACCAGCCGTGACGTCAAGCGCATCCTCAGCGAGCTGAACACAGAGCATGTTGCTGGCATCGTCATCGATCTCCGTAACAATGGCGGTGGTTCTCTCGAGGAGGCCGTCAAAGTCACAGGACTCTTTATTCCGAGTGGTCCCGTCGTACAGGTTGATAATTCAAGAGGTGAAAATACGGTTTTAGTGGACGAAGACAGCAGGGAACTGTATACCGGGCCCCTTGCAGTGCTGGTAAACCGTTACAGCGCATCTGCTTCCGAGATTTTTGCTGCGGCAATCCAGGATTATGGCAGGGGCGTTATCATTGGAGATCGGACCTTTGGCAAAGGCACAGTCCAGAACATTATCAAACTCTCAAGGCCCGTTACTACCAAAGGAAAGAAGCCCGAGCTGGGAGAGATAACGCTCACGATTGCGAAGTTTTACCGGATATCCGGCGGCAGCACGCAGCTCAAAGGTGTTGTTCCCGATATTGTAATACCATCCATGATTGATACCTCAACCATCGGTGAAGATACCTATACCAGCAGTCTCCCCTGGACTACTCTTTCAAAGGCTGATTACCAGCAAACACTTGATGTTTCATCAGAAGATATAGTAGTGCTCTTCCAAAAAGAGCAGGAGCGTTCCGCAAAGAATCCGCTCTATCAAGCCTATATGCAAGACCTGAACATCCTTGACATGATGCGCAAAAATAAGGTTGTGTCGCTCCAGGACTCGGTTTTCAAGTCAGAAATAGAGACGATTAAGCAGATTGAGAAGAAGTGGTCTCAGGACGCAGATGCAGCAAATAATACCAGCACGGATTTGCTTCTCAGCGAGTCTGCAGGAGTTGTCGAAGATCTTGCTGTGCTCAAGTCCCGTCAGAAGTAGAGAGCAAGGGCTGTCAAGGAGAATCATTATGAATATGCTCAAGGAGAGATCAGAGACTATCCTGGATGAAATCGAAAAGAGAAAAGTTGTGCCTATTCCGCGCTGGCACTTTCTCTTCCGACAGGCTGGTTTCTGGCTTCTTGCCACAGTTTCTGTTCTGACTGGCAGCATTGCCATGGCAACAGCCATTTACGTCTTTATCGACAACGATTTTATTGCTGATAAAGACTACATCAACCGTTATTTTACAGAGCAGCCAGGCATAGCCGAGGTCGTTGCCAGCATTCCGTATTTATGGCTGTTTGCCCTTCTACTCTTTACACTGGTTGCTTATTTCGGATTTCGGCATACAAAAAAAGGGTACCGCTATCCTACGGCGAGGGTTATTTTCGGGTCAATACTTGCGAGCATCCTGATCAGTGCCGGCCTGAATACGGTGGACGTTGGTGGATATATCCATCGTTATCTCATTGAGAATGTTCATGTGTACAACAATCTGATCTACGCCAATGAACATCGATGGACCAACTCGGAAAAAGGGCTGCTTGGAGGAAAGGTTATTCAGGACAACAGACGTTTAGGTAATATTGTGATAAAAGATTTCAGAAAGTGTTACTGGTTGGTTGATATAAAGAAGGCCGAGGTGCGGTCGGGTACGCAGATGGCTCCTGGAAACTATTTAAAAATAACGGGAATAAAAACCGGCAAGCGATCATTTCAGGCGCTCTCAATACAGGGTTGGGAGAAAAAATATCACAGGATACATCGAGTGACGTCCTGAGAATGCCTGGGATGATCCTTGAAATCAGATCCAGCGGGAAAACTGGTTTCAGTAAAGAGGCCGTTAACGATTTTCATATAAAGTGGCGTTCAAGCGCTTCAATAGCCGAAAATATCCTTGAGCGTCAGTTCCTTGACAGTGCCGTATTTTTTAAGAGTATTTATGTCAAGATTGCCTTTTTTGCCCAGCACCAGCATAACATGGTGCCTCTCTCCAAAATGTGCCTTGTGAAATTTTTCGACATCGTCGAGGCTCATTGTTGCAGCATCTCGGTAAATGTCTTTTCGAATGTCATAGCTGTGACCGAGCCTGACTGCATCTTCATAATTGAAAAGGACTTTTGTTTTTGTCAGATGTTCGCTTGAAATCTTCTGCAGAATACCGTTACGGGTCGCGGCAAACAGTTCGGGTGATTTCGGCAGATCCATCATCAGTTTATTGATCCCTTCGAGTGCTTCAGGCAGCTTGTCTGCCTGGGTGCCGATATAACTGATAATATAGTTGTGCTTTCCTTTCTGTTTCGGGGCTTTGTAGACCGAAAAAACCGAATAGGCAAGGGCTTTGGCCTCTCGCAGTTCCTGGAAGACTACAGAGGACATCCCGCCGCCATAATATTCATTGAAGAGAGTGACCAGCGGCACCATCGACGGATCGTACACTTCATCCCTGGTCAGCAGAATAACCTCTGCCTGGGTCATTTCGTGATCTACAATATAGACAAGATTGTCAGGCTGTTCCAGTTCAGGAAAAGGATTCAAGAGTGGAGGGGTGTTGAACGATTCCGGATAGTGGCGCACCGAATGTAGTTCGCTGAGCACCTCTGTCGAAGACGCCGGTCCAAAGTAGAGTACCCTGTGCCGATATTGCAGGAGATTATGTACTTCATCGATCAAATCCTTTGGACTTAGTTTTTTCAGTTGTTCATTGCTGAGCACATTCGTAAATGGAGACAACGGACCGTATTTTCCATAATTCGTCATTGCCTCGAAGAGTATCTTCTCCTTCGAGAGTTTGTCGTCAGCCCGATTTTTCAGGACACTTGCCTTGAGTTTTTCAAGAACATCTGCGTCAGGTTTGGCATCGGTCAACAGATTTTCAAGCATTCTGATGGCCTCCGGTGCGTTTTTGCCGAGGCCAGAAAGCTGCAGGTAGACGTAGTTCTCGGAGGTGAAAACCGAAAAGTTTGCCCCGATCTTGTAAAGCTCCTGGCTGAACTTTGCGGGA
>Ga0118677_10011297_pt1 | contig 13429 bp, 9 predicted proteins | sample AliMusrvi5mmetaG_FD_86154 | JGI IMG/M metagenome (GOLD analysis project Ga0118677, IMG submission 86154)
ATACAAGGAACTTCATATGCCAGATTCGCGAAAATCTAAAGGATGATCTATCTCGACAATAACGCCACGACCGCACCGCTTCCAGAGGTGGTCAAAGCGGTGACAGAGACTCTCGAAAATATCTGGGGTAACCCTTCGAGTGCTCATCAATACGGACGTCGGGCCAGAGAAGCCCTCGAAATAGCAAGAGCTGAAACAGCCACTGCATTTGGCGTTTCTGATACTTCCCGTATTTTTTTTACTTCTACCGGTACAGAATCGATCAACCTCGCCTTCGCGTGTCTGCTCACTCCTGATATTCACCAAATCTTGGTCCCTGCGACTGAGCACATAGCGGTTCTTCGCGCCGCAGAACGTTGGGCAGACGGCCGAAAGGTTTCCGTCATTTCCGTGGATGCCAACGGGTTACTGGATCTTGACCAACTTCTCAGTGAGGCAACGGCATCCTCCTCACTAATGTCTATCGGATTTGCAAACAATGAGACTGGGGTAATTGCCAACATTACTGCCGTCTCAGAGATATGCAGGGATGCACATGCTTTGCTACATTTGGACGCGATTCAGGCGGCGGGCAAAGTCCCTTTAGATATAGAGACTCTTGCTTGCGACGCCGCCAGTCTATCCGCCCACAAGTTTCATGGACCGCCTGGCTGCGGAGTCCTTTATCTAAAACGGCCACCCGATGGAGAATTTGCCCGCCGAGTCCTATCCCCAGGGCATCAAGAATATGGACTGCGAGCTGGCACAGAAAATCTACCATCCATAGTAGGCTGCGGCGTTGCGGCTAGCTTAATCAAGAGCTACCTGCCCACCTTCATACAGGTCAAATCACTTCGGGACCGATTCGAAACCGCAATGATCAAGAACATCCCTGGTTCTCAAGTTCACGGAATTTCTGTTTGCCGGCTTCCAAACACAACGAATCTATTCTGCCCATGCCGGAGCGCCGCCGATCTAGTGGCTATCATGAGTCACTTTGGACTGGCCGCGTCTGCTGGTGCAGCGTGTTCCAATGGCAGAACGGCCTCACACGTAATCAAAGCAATGGGCTTCTCCGACGAACGCGCAAATAGTTCCCTGCGATTCAGTCTATGTGGTCATACGACCGAGGATGAAATCACCGAAGCGACCGGAATCGTCACAAAAGCCTATTTGAATACACTTCCCTCTTTTTAATGAAATCAAACACCCGTTTCCCTAAAGATTTTCAAAGCCTCTACAACTTTGTTCGCGAGTCGACACTGGGTGCTGACTCCGTGGTCTTTCAAGCTGGCCACTTTCTTCTTATCCATGATGAACAAAAAAATACAATTTATCCTTGTATTCATGCTAAGGGAACGACGTCCCATCAAATGGACAGATGTGACACCCACGGACGCTTCCCCATCCTGACGTGGAAGCTCGCCCTACGGCTTCTAGCGAAACTAAATATACCCCAAAAACATATTATGGTGGTGGTGAACGATTGGCAGTATCTGCCGAAGGGAGTTGATCGCTCCACTTTCTATGCTGCCAATAATGATTTGCCAGAATCATATCTTGAGGCGATGTCAAAGTATGTTGATTCTATTTTAATTCTCGAACCCAAGCCTGTCAAAAAAAGCGTTTCTACTGCACCCTTTTTTGGAGAAATGAACCTACGCAATCGCTATCATAGGCACATGTCTAAGTTAATAGCCTCGGGGAATCTGCCACCGAATGCTAAGGTCAATAAAAAGAATGGAGCGGTTTCTTGTTTGTTCCCTGACCTTTCTGGAGGAATACAAGAGGCTTATTGCAGCGATAAATCGGGTGACTGCACCGGCGAAATTGCTGAAATGATTTACGAGGCTAACAAAATGACTGGGGCGACATCATTTGTGAATCTTTATCCTCTTGTATGCAAGGATTTCGTCGAACTAGGCTCAGCGAGAGCTGTGCAACTCTTTGGTGCTTCTGTTAAATCCATTCTAAACATTGGATTTCCTTCTGCAGGCGTGCAAGACGAAGAAGACCTTATCCTTGGCTCAGAAGCGACAATTCAACTATTTGATTAAACCCAATGTGCTCAACCACTACAGCCAATGGCACGAGACTCTCTGACTACGGAGAGGATCTTTATTCGAAAAACGAAGAAGATGGTCTCTTTACCAAATTATTCCCCAATTTCATTAAGGAACAGGAGGCAGCAGCGAAGATCGTATGGGATAGAATCATTTCGCACTGTGGCGAGGATCCCGACCTGCCACATATTACCACTGTTATCGACTATGGGTGTGGGGAGGGGACCTTTCTTCTGGCATTAGCGCAAAATGCATTAGCAGTTGGAAACAATATTCGATTTGTTGGAGTTGACATTTCAGCCGAGGCAATACAACTAGCTAATAAAAAAAGGGGAAGGGACCTCAACGTCGAATTCCATTCTTGTCTCACTTGCCCCGAGAAGGCTCTGAAAGGTATCAAGGATATTGTGTGGAGATCGACAGCTTTGCTCAGCATTAGCCATACATGGTTTCATCTTGACCAAAAATGCCTCATTAAAGCTGTCTTAGATCATCGACCGGCACTGTTATTGATAGACATTTACTCCACATGGGACACCGTAGTCAAAGAGCTATCTAATTCCAAACCTAACTATGAGCATGGCCGCCATCTAGAAGTCGAAACGTATTGGCTGAAGACACAACGAGTATCCGATGGATATCTACAGCGTGGAATCAGCCAACAAAGAGTGTCTGGTGAGCCGATCGACCTTTTTGTGACTCTTCAGGCAGCAGTTACGACGGAAGAACTCTTAGGTGTGACTCTTCAGACAGTAGTTACGAGGGAAGAATCCTCTGCTGTCCATAAAGTGGCTGCCACCAAAGATCCTGAGAAAATATTAAATGATGGCAGGTCAAGAGGGCAACTGGTAGACAATTTCTCCAATAGTCCATCAGAAATAGCCTATGTTCACCGGCGTTTGGTCCACCATGACAGTGGTTGGGGGCGGATGGATTGTCACGTTCTCACAGGGCGGGATCCATGTGCCGACATCCTAAACGATGCTTACTTCAGTGTAATCAACCCCCTTGTCGCTCACTGCATTATTGATCCTATATCCGGTGGAAACGATCGGGTCGCAAAGTTGCTCCATTTGTTTGATGAATCAGGCTCCAAGAATGGCTCGGGAATGACTGGCAGTCGTGAGGCTCTGGTTCTGCTTCCTTTCGATCCCAATCACACATTTGCGCGGATTATGTCGCTGTTTCAGGTTGATAGCGCTATCTCCACGCACCCCCTTCTCTTGGAATTGCCAAGCACGCATCAAGGGCACTTCCCCTCCGCCAATGGTGCATTTCAAACCTGCCTTTCAAGATCAAGCAGTGCACAAGCGTTTCCGACCCACTGGGCTCCTGATTACACGCTAACAGATGTGGATAAGGCCATTGCCGAAATGGAACTTCAAGTTTTGGGCTTGGACGATTCGGGTCCATGGAAGGAGCAAAGGAAAGACGCCAGTTATTTCATGCTACCGGTTTACTACGGAAGCATGCCATTGTTCGCTCTAGCTCTTAAGTTTCCTGCAACATTCCCCGCATCAACTACCTCATTTGATGTTTTCTTTACGACACTAAAAAACCTGCATGATAGCATTTCCGTGCTTTTGACCGATGATGTCATGCGAATGCGGGTTATCAGACCATGGATTGAGGCAGTTTTGCTAAGCGACTACTGGACTCACAATGCCGGGAATTCTCTTGACGAAAAGCTTGATACTCTTGAGCGCTACATTTTTGGTGATAAGGTAAAGGCGGAGGATACAGACACACGTCAGATCTATCATATGAATAGTGAAAAACGTCGCGGAGGCGTGCTAGGAATGGATTGGAAATCCTGGGTTCTCGGTTTACCCTCGTATCCGATCAGACTGCTTGCTGCTAGCGAGGCGATGAATACGCGGTTTTGGAACATCTGGAGTGACGAAAAACGAATAGCGAAACTAGATGCGGCCCTGCGCATTTCCTTGTGGTTTCAGGAAGGTCGCTTCTTTGAAGAGGATACAGATGGACTTGGCGGGCATGATGACTGGCGATGTGATACGCATTTCGCACGCTTGTACTCTATGTTTAGAATTGCTGGGTGGGCCGATAAGCAATATCGAAGTTATACTTGCGACGACAACTCATGGCTCTATACCGCAATCACTTGGCTTGGACAGTCAGGGAATGGCTCAAAGAGCCATGCTGGAAGTCTCTACTTTGGTAGATATACGGACCACTTTCTATTCAAATGGATGTTGCTGCAATTCAGACATCTGGCCAAGGAGAGGTCTGCCTGTTCAAATATACATAATACAGAAGAATCCGGCGCTTCATCAGAATGTGCCTGCCATCATGTGACATTTGGAAATCTAAAAAATGTGTTCTGTAAGTCTCTTGCAAATAAGGGTCCCCAGGTGCGGTTTGGACCAGCTCGATTACACAATCTGCTTTCTGCTGCAATTCAAGATTGTAATCCTACTCCAACACTAGACCCAGATGACGTGGAGGATGTCGATTATGTGATAGACTACGGGTCCGCATTTTGGAGCGATGAGGATCCCTCCATCGCTATCTCCGAGTGTATCAATGCCCTCGCAAAAATGGGAATACTGAATTCGATAAAGATCAATGCAGAAGAAGGTCCGACATCAAGTGCAAATATCCGTGTAGCTATTACGCTAAATAAGAAAATTTGTGAGAATATGGGCGGTAGTCAGTGTGACTCTGTTAAGGAGAAATTTAAGAAATTCTTTAGGAGTTATAATTGCGAACAATGTGCAAATCTTGAGAGAATTACAGAAGTTGAATATTTTGTATTTGGCTTCTCAATTGAGAAGGAAACTGGATCTGTTGTTTCCTGTCCCCACAAGAACTAATTTACATAACTCAAGGTATGGAAATATACATTATTGATACGGTCCGAATTAATGCTTGGGAAAATGCTGTTGTTTCGCCGATATTCGTTCATAACCATGGTGCGATTGCGCATTCACTCTCATCCGGTGATATTGTTTTTGCTCACGCACATGAGCGTTGGATCGGGGAAGATACGGATTTCGATTTATCTGGATTTCTTCGTCATTATACCCATCGAAACGCTATCCAACATTTTTGTAAATCATTGGTGGATTCACACCTTTTGGGAGTTTCTCCCCTCGTAATTCTCTATGCTGGTGAATGTATGGGACGGGGAAAGGCAAGTGCATGGCAGACTAAAGCTGCGGCAGCAGTAGGGCCCTTGCCCGGATATTCGCAAGAGAGAATCAAAGTTCTGACTGATGGAATAAAGAGAGGAATCAGTGGGGAAAAGCTACGTGTCGATCTGGATGCTATTCTTACAGGACTCGGCATCCCGCTAGCTGATAATCTTGCTGCTACAGAGGTGGGCGATCAGATTATTGAGCATAATAGTTCAGAATCTGGAAAGCAGCAACGGTCAGAATATGTCGGTCGCTCTGATCTCATAATCTCGCGTTCGATACCCCAAGGGACAATATCCGTCGCCGACTCGCTTCGGCAGCCATCACAAACAGCCCTTGCTCTTCGACTGTTATGTCAAGCTTGGCGACATGTTAACGAAGAAGGTCAATCCCATCTATATGGGATGCGGATACAAGCACCTCAATCTATTGGCCAGTGGCTCACTCCATTCGGGGTGATTGATCAAACTCAGATTCCGGAGGTTTTCAGAACATGTGGTTATGGAGACATTGAGTCTAAAGCCCTTGCGATATTTACTGCTGCTGCGTCTGAGAGTAAGGAGCTCGATAACGTTGTTAATGAATATATAGCAGCAACTGAACCGTAAACTATGTAAGTATGCATCATATAATATTCTTTAGCAATGTATAATATGACCTGTATCTACCATGTATTTTCCGTCGGCCTAATTTAATTCATGTATTCTAACGTAATTCACGACTGGGTATCGGAAGCGCCATCTTTGCTAGTGGTGGGAGATGGGCCGTTTGCTGCTGCGTTGGCGATGATAACGGATTCCGGTAGGATTAGTTATGATGATTTGGAATCTGAGGCAAAATCAAATGAGAGCGGAGGGTCCCCACGGGTTCTTGACGATCTGAAGATTGTATTTCTTGTCGTTAAGAATAAGCACTCTGCAGCAGATGTGCTGCGGTTCCACAGGGCGCTTTGGGGTCTGTTAAAAAAGTTGAGTTCCGCTGGTGACCAGCATGAGATTGCTGTTGTTTTGATCCTTCCGGAGGACAGTAGTCTTGCATTCGAAGAGACACTAGCGTGGGGGTTTGGCTTAGAGGTAGTTGAACTGGAATCCTTGGGTATTTCGTTTACCCCAATTACAACTCCCCTCGGATCTTTGATTGAGATCGCGATTCGGACCCGTCCGATGGATCTTCCACCTCTTTTGGCCAGACAAGCATCCAACGAGAGGCACGCTGCATTAGAAAGTCTTAGGGCGGCGGCCAAACTGAGCAATCCGGCGGCTCTTTGTTTGGCAGCTGAGAAAGTGATGACAGTGTTTAATGGGAAGGACCATCACCTTGATTTGTTTTGCCGTCGGCCTTGTCATCTGAATGGAAATTTACTCAGGCAATGGCTTCGGATGATTGTGACTGAAGATTACACGCCCCACCAAACTACTGAGTCCACACTAAGCTTGATGGATTGGCTCATTGCACCTGAGGAACACGGCCAAAGATGAAGCCTGTACGTATTCTTATCGTTGAAGATGATCTGGCGCTATTAGCGGCACTTATCGGTCACGATGTTACGGGCATGGAAATTGGGAGAGTGGTCGAACTCCCAAGTGAAGGCCACCTTGGATCCCGTGAAAGTTGATGCGATCTGGTTCAGGTTTTCCTCTTGTTTCACGCAGGAGGCGGGATCTGATTGGGTGATCAAGTGGACAGCAACCTCATCTCCTTCATCGACTAGGTCGTGGATCATCTGGAGAAGCTCCATGAGATTCTTTGCTTGGTGGAACATGCGGACATAGGGATCGCAGATGGTGATTTGGCTAGCTCCCTTGAGATGGTTGGCAAAGAGCCGTTGGTAGCTCCAACCCTTCGAGTTCTCCGGGACCACAACGTGGCCGGGTTGGGGTATGCCTTCGGTCGCCGGTGCCTGAGGCACACCTGCTAACGGTTGGAAATCCTCGTGCAATTCGCCGCTTTCCACTTCACTCTCGCCGGGGTTTGGATTGATTCTAGGTGCCGCGAACAAGGGATAAAGAAGCTCTTCCGGGGTAAGCACACTGACAACATCTCCACCTCCTACAGGTTTGAAGAAGAAGTCGTGACGTTTGAATGTATCGTCGATTCGCAGGATATGCTCCCGGACTCTGCGGCGGCATTCCATCGAGAGTTGAAGCAATTCCCGAATCTCGTCCGCTGTGGCGTCACCGTCTGGATGCAGAATCTTCATCAGCCCAGAGAAGGTTTTCTCGAAACCGGTCTGGTCCCGAGTAGAGAGTTCCGAGACGATTTCAAAGTGGTCCTTGTAGGCACTGGTGAAATCTTCCGTCCGCTGGTGTTTGAGGATCTCGGCGATGTAATCCACGATGAATCCATAGCCACTTGTGAAAAGTTCGTTGCGGACTGGTGCCACCTCCCACCCGGGATTGAACGCATGCAGTCGGTCGAGAAATGCCGAGTCGATGTATTTGTCAGGCAGGGGTTCGAAAAAGTGCGAGTGTTTGAGCATGTAGGGTACTGACTTCTTGGTGTTGCCCATGAAAACCATCGACGCCTCGGCCGTGAGTTGCTCGATACCTCGGGAAAACGAACGGTTGGCCATGTAGTTCTTCATGATATCCACCAAGGCCTTGTCCACTTTCTTGTCCTTGCCTGCGAACTCATCGAAAGCAACGCAATCCCAGTAACCTACCAGACCGATCTTGCCGCTGGAATTGTTGACGAAGAGCTTGGCCACACTGACCTCAGCGCCCGATATCAAAATGCCGTGAGGGGAGAATTCTGCATAGATGTGTGATTTGCCAGTGCCCTTGGGGCCGAGTTCTATCAGGTTGTAGTTTCTCTCGCAGTAGGGAATCAAACGCATGAGCGCCAACAATTTGCCGCGGCGACTGAACATGGTGGGATTGAAACCGATGCTTTGCATCAGCACATCCATCCATTCATCCGAGGTGAATTTACGCCGGGCAGTGAGGAACTCCTCGTAGTCTACCTTGGCCACTTGGATTGGCTTGAGAGTATCAATGGTCCATGGGCTTGTCTTGGTATCGACTGCCACTTCATAGGCCACATCGACGATGCACCAGATACCACCGACAAGCAGTTTGGGAAAACGACGGACGAACTCATCGGCCACCGGTACTTTCTTGAGACCGAGATTGGTGAATTCGGCTTCATAGTAACCACCTTTGTCGTTCAGTTCGACCGTAAGCTTGTCGATCACCTTGTGTCGGCCCTTTTCCTTGATCGTGGATTTAACCAATTCCGACTGATTGCGATGGACGTAGTGCTTGGCAAGAATCCGCTGCACCGATTCCAGACCGGATTTTAGAATTGCCGGGTCATCGGTGGCGCAGTGCTGCCCAAGCAGGAACTCCAGCACGTAGGTTGGAACCACTGCATTCTGCTTGAGCCCGTTAGTTAGATCCTTCCGCACTACGAGTCCCGGAAAAGCATCAAGGATCTTGCGATCCAACTCGCTCACTGGACCGGCAATGACCAATGGGATTTCAATTGTGTCGGCTGGCGTGTCACTGCCGTCGTCCTGGGGTATGTTTGGATCAGAATTCATCGAAGTCACTGGCGAATGGTTTTTGGAGTTTGATCGGGTGGGACTTGTAAGTCACCGACTGGTTAGTGCCCGGCAAGGTTTCCTCAAGCCGGACTTCCACGGTGGTGTTATTGTGTTCATCGGCGGTCCGGGACAGGACGAGCAGGATATTAGTCTCTCGGTTACGGGCTTCCTCTTGCCTGGAATCCAGCATGAAGGTTTTGATCTCGGAAAGCGGAATTCCGTCTTTGGTGAAGAGTCCCACCCGAAGCTCTCTGGGAAGCAATTTGGCCGTCACCGGCTTTTCTTGGAAAAGTGATAGTGACACCTGGCCGGTGGTAATCTTGGCTGGCACACGCATCAGTTCAACATTCACGCGCCCCGTATCGTCGGTGCGGGACTTGTTGATGTGCACCACGGGAATCACCACCTCCTGCAAGCTGAAGCCGCCATGGACATAACGTTTGCCGGAACCTTGCAGAGGAAAGCGCCCGAGGGACATTGGGAAAGCACAGGACCAGTCACCGGGTAGTCCCAGTAGTGCGGCGCTGAAGAGCTTCACGCCTGGACTCTCCGGAATGTTGTGGCCGATTGCAAAACGCCGATTCCGGTTCGACCATTCTCCTGCGGCTGGCAATTGCGTGGCATCGCCTTTGTGGACGTCATCCTGTTGGAAAAGAAAACCATGGTCCGCTGTTAACAGCATATTATTGCCGTTCACGTTGGCGACTTTTTTAACGATTAGCATGAGTTCCTCGAAGGCTTGCTCCACAGCATCCACAGTCTTGGCCTCGGTTGCCGCGGAGTCACCGATCTTATCGATCACATTGTGAAAGATGTAGATCACATCGTGCTCGCGCATCAGCGCACGACCTTCTATCTTTGTGTTCAGTTCGAGGAACTGTTCGGCTTGGATGGCCACACCTCTGCCGTCCAAACGTTTCTTGAGAATCTTGTCACGGTTCTCAGTGCCGGTTGCGCTCTGCCCGTCCACAATGGCAGGCAGGCTGTCAGTGGTGAGATCGAGATCCCTTTCCACGCCTGGCAGCAGCGAGGCCATGCCGAGTTGGGTATAACTTGGCAATGCCGAAAGCATTGCACCCAATTCCGCAGTGAAGCGGTTTTCAGAGTTCATTCGCTCCGCAAAATCGGCTGCGGCCTCATAGCGCAAGGCGTCCGAAATGATCACGAAGACTTTCTGACCTCGATTCAAGAACGGGCGGACATGTTCTTCAAAGAAGCCCCGTTGTGGCAAGATCGTTCCGCAAGTCCATGTGGAAAGCTCTCGCACACGGTCACTCCAACAGTCAGCCAGAGGGAGGAGGAAATTGTTCACATAAGATTTGCCGATCCATTCATCGAGTTTCTCCATCACATTCACCTGTCCGTAGCGGCGGAGATGGTAACAGCAGAGGCGGTAAGCGCGATCAATCTTCCACCAAGAGGCGCGATAGCGATCCAAACCGGAATCGATCGAATCAACATTCAATTCAGCCAAGGCTAACAATTCTCTTAGTTCGACGGCATGATGAATTGCTTGATAGCCGTGTTCGTGGACGGAATACCAGAACGATTGGCGGCGGATTTGGATCTGCTTTCTGAGTGTGTCTGCAGGTGCGCCCGCCCCGAAGGCTTTGCAGAGGCGGTGAATAACGAACTTGTCGAAAATCTCGAAGGCATCAGCATCGCCAGGATTCGCCCTGTCCCCCGCAGCATCGAGTTGTCCAGCGATGTTTAGGTCCTTCTCCAGCCGCGCCGACCAAAGGCGGAAACATGGGCTGTGACTTTGGCTGTCTTTCCATCGTTGCAGGAACACCCGAGAGTGTGGCTGTAGCGGAACCTGATTTTCAAACGGATCGGCCTCACGGAAAAGTCGGGTGACAAAATCCTGCACCGATGGGGATGTGGAAACGTATCCGAAGGATTTCCCCACTTCACCCCAGAACGGCTCTGTCAGGAAGTGAGCACCAAAGAGTTCGGCTGCCGGATCAAACATCTCGCTCTTGGCCGCCTGTTTTATAAATTCCAGCAGAACAGCTTCGACCTCCACCTCGGTTTTTGCTAGAACGGACATCATTTTCAGGCGCAGGTCGCCCGCCTCATCGTCTTTGGAAACCAGTTCCTTGAACCCCTGCAATCGTTTGGCATCCTTGAAAAACTCGACGTGGGCTTCCGCCAGGGGCCTGAACTCATAGGGGAGTCCTACCTCCTGCACGGCCAGTGACGCCCGGTCGGCTTTGAACTCGTGGCCTTGCAGCACGAGATCTAGTAGCCAATTGTCGTTGTTCGCCGGCCGTTCCGTTGGGACGTAGAGCAGGAATTTCGTGAGCGGATCCGCCACGCTAAGGACGCGAACCTTGGTGCCGAATTCATTTCGATCCACCAGCAATTTCTCGATGCCCGGTGCTTCAAGCGCGTCAAATGCTCGCCGCCACTCGCCGCTGGAATCATACCAGAAGATCAAACGATGCCGTTGGAATAGTTCGTTGAGACTGGAATGGATGCGCGTGTTGGGCATGGGAGTAATTTCCGCAGCCGTTCACACCACTCGCGCGCCTTTGTGTTATTGAGGCGACGCCTGATCGACTCCCACAAGTCAGGACCTTGAGCTGCTAGATGCAGCCATGCCAGCGGCACCGGAGCTACGGCCACATGTGGTGCAAGCTCTGCCGGACTGGGGCGTTTGTAGGTTTCTGATGATGGGTCGATCGCTCCAAGAGCGGTTCGAATCGATCCCGCACTCAAGGGTGCGGCATTGTCGCCCCGTTGATATCCCCATGGATGCGACGGGGTCGTAATTCTCACCATGAATTCGCGGGTGCTCCACGGATCTTCTGGGGGATCCAAGTCCAACCATAAAATGGATTCGTTTATATTTGAGTTTGAGGCGTCAAAAGGATCCTTGAATCCAAGTGCGATTGCATCACAGCGCTGTTGCCCATCCAGTAGATGGTGGGTCACATCAGACCTGTGCGCATCCGACTCCTTCTGCTGCCCGGTAATCTTGGCACTTAGAACCAGTGCGCCTATTGGAAAGCCACGCAAAAGCGAATCCCATAGAAGTTCAATTTGTGATGGATTCCATACGAGCCCTCTTTGCAGCACAGGAACACTTGCCCTAATAGGTGGTTTTTCGGTTATTCCATCAATGTCGTGCCATGAGGCAATATCCCGAAGGGATATGGGAATAGAGGAGGGGAGCTCTTCTGTTTCCTCGGAAATGGTGGTGTGGTGTACCATGATCTGGTTGTTAAGAACTATTATGATAGGATCAGAGTGGATGTAAGTGAACGGCTGAGCATGGTTTCAATCTTCCTTGGCAATGAGCCGTTCAGAGTTAGATGGCTTCAGGTAGACGAGGTAAACCGCATTGCATGAAAGGTCACCGCTTGCCGGCAGGTCTTGAATTGCCAATGGCCCCAATTCCTTGGTCAGGGGTTGTTTCCACTTGTTGACAGCAGACCGCACGTCAGGGGAGTCATAGAGCGCGAGAAACTTGTGGGCTTCCGCTCGCTTTACCCGGTGAATCTTGGACCTCAGTGAAAGCGCGGTCTCTAGTTTGCCTCTTGGCGGCTGGCCGAGCATTTGTAGCACATCGTTGGTCAGGCTTTTGAGCTGTGCCGCGCCAAAGGTTGATCCCCGATTTACGGGAATACATCCTTTCACCTCTCCGATGATGTTGGGAATTGCGCTGTCGAGATCGAACCCGGAGGCATTGGGATGGGTGCGGTTGATGCCATGTCGGAGGGCAGCGCTGTCACTGGAACTGAGGTGGAAGCGCTCGGTGATCCAGTCCACCAATGCCAGCGTGAGCTTCAGAGTGATGATATCGTGGATTCGTGCGTAGCCTTCCTTGAGCCGCAGCAGACCCTCGAAAGTCAGGCAACCATAGTAGTCCTTGAACTCTATGCCCAATGAGGTCGAGACTGATTTATTGAAAACCTGCTGGAGATCGGTCTCGCGTAAGTAGCCATTTCCAAGCTTCGGAGGCTTCGTGGTGGGCCGGGGAAGCGGTGCGACCAAGCCTGCTTGATCAGCCATGGACCGGATGATCTTGGCCTTCCCGCAGCATACGCACGTTCCATTTTCGGTTCTGTGAATACGTGAACTCGTGGAGCAAAGTCGATAGACAGTCTGCCGTTTGCTGATCTTGAGTTCGGTGGCAAGGCAATCGTCGCACAGGCCGGGTCGGTCGGTGAGATGCGCTTCGATGCGTTGCAGATGAGTCATTGGGGAGGGGCCTATTGGCGTTATTTAACTCTTATACTGTTATCAGGCTGCGGCAAGATCCCACACGCAGCCCTGAAATTGGTCGCGATTCGGCTGACAGCAGCATCTTTTGTGAGATGAAATGTGCCTGCTATTTCCTGATATACGCTGCCGATGCCAAGGGGGCTTGCCGGAATGCCTGCTACACGGGCGAACGGACCATCGCTTTCAACAAGGACCCGATCCACTGGTGTCGCGGCGAGAAGTCTCTGACCTTTGGACGTTCGAATCATCGCCGCATTGAAAGACATGTAGTGGCCGGCGGCAATTGCCGCTGCGTGTTGGGTGTCAGATCCGCTAAACCAATGGAACACAGCCCGACCGATGCCATGCCGCTTTAATGCCGTAATCACCTCCATTTCGGCACCTCGACTGTGAAGCGTTATAAACCGGGAACGATCTGATATTGATCTCAGAACCATCTCGAAAACTTGCTC
>Ga0118677_10011298_pt1 | contig 13427 bp, 12 predicted proteins | sample AliMusrvi5mmetaG_FD_86154 | JGI IMG/M metagenome (GOLD analysis project Ga0118677, IMG submission 86154)
GTCTGAAAGAGGCAACGGCACTGGCTTCCCTTGTGAGACAAACGACAAAGCAGCGGAATTCAGGCAATAGCGCAAGCCTGTGGGGGCGGGACCATCCTCAAAAACATGGCCCAAATGGCCGTCACAGCGAGCGCAATGGATCTCCACCCGGCGCATCCCTAAGGTCATGTCTGTCTTTTCGACAATATTCAGTCGTGAGACCGGCGCATAATAACTGGGCCAGCCGGTTCCGGACTCAAATTTGGCGGCGGCCCCAAACAGGGGCAATCCACACCCTGCGCAAACATACAAACCGGGCTCATGTTGTTTTAAAAGAACACCACAAAAGGCCGCTTCTGTGCCTTTATTGCGAAGAATCCGGTAAGACTCCGGGGCTAATGACGCCCGCCATTCGGCGTCGGTTTTTATGACTTTAGGGACAGCGACTCGCCCGGTTCGGTGCCCTTCGGAATCTTCCAATTGGACCCATAGCGAACCTGAAGGTGGGGGGGGAAGCCGATCCATCATGGCTTTCTCCGTCTGACCGCCACATCCCGTCAAGACTCCGAGTAAACCTGATAACGCGCTCATAAACAACCTCGTTGAGTTCATTTTGGTTCTCCCTTCAGCATTATTGTACAAAAGAAGGGAGTTCCGTGCAATCTCAACAAGATTTGACGAAACGACGCGCGTTGATAAAGAGTTCGGCCCAGGGGCCTTCACGGAAGGTCCACTCCGGGGGCAGATAAGAAAGTTGGCGGGCCAAAAAGGCGCGTTCGGGGTGGGGCATCATGATCGTCACCCGGCCATCGGGCGTGGTGATCCCGGTGATTCCATCCGGAGAGCCGTTGGGGTTCCAAGGATAACGCACGGTTGGTTTTCCATAGGGATCGACATATCGTACTGAAATCAAACCCTGTTTTTGGCAGACGGTGCGGGCGATATCCGAATCGAAAGCCGCGAAACCCTCGCCATGCGCCACGGGAAGTGGCAGGTACGACCCCGCCATCCCTTTCAGCAAAATCGACGGAGAGGCAAGCACCTCCGCCCTTACCAGGCGGGCTTCGAAACGCTCGGATTTGTTTTGGATAAAACGTGGCCAGTTATCAGCGCCGGGGATAATCGGCTTCAATTGCGACAACATCTGGCACCCGTTGCAAACCCCCAGCGCAAAGGTGTCCGGTCGCGCAAAAAAAGCAGCGAAAGCATCGTAGAGAGCCGGATTGAAAAGAATGGATTTCGCCCAACCGGATCCGGCACCGAGAACATCACCATACGAAAAACCTCCACAGGCTACCAAACCGGCGAAACTGTCTAATTGCATCCGTCCGGAGAGCAGATCGGTCATATGCACATCGAATGTGTCAAAGCCGGCGGCATCGAATGCCGCAGCCATTTCAACTTGCCCATTGATGCCCTGTTCGCGAAAAATCGCCATGCGGGGCCGGGCCGATGAAGAAGGAGTTGTAAATGAAGGTGTAAAGGTGCGGTGGACGGTCAGTCCCGGATCGTTTTCATCCAGAAGATTGTCAAATTCTTCCTGGGCGCATTCGGCATTATCTCGCCGGGACTGCATTCGATAGGTCAATTCAGACCAGTACCGGTTTAAACCGGTCACCGATTCTGAAAAAATCGTTTTATCCCGCCATTCGATATCAAACCGACGACGGTCCGAAGGCGCGCCAATCACAAAGAATAGGTCTTGCAAGTCGTGTTCGGCAATGATGGAGCGTATGGTCTCAAGATCCGTGGCTCGAATTTGAAGAACGGCACCCAATTCCTCTGCAAAAAGGATGGAGAGGGGATCGACTCCCAACCCATCGAGGTTGACGCGAAGTCCTCGTCGTCCTCCAAAGGCCATCTCCGCCAGTGTTACCAAAAGGCCTCCGTCAGAACGGTCATGGTAGGCCAAAATCAGTTCCCGAGACAGAAGAGTCTGAATGGCCTGCGTGAAGTTCACTAGATCGGCGGGTTTGTCGAGATCGGCAGGATCTGATCCGACTTGATTAAAAACTTGGGCGAGCGTTGAAGCTCCGAGCCGATTTTTACCGTGGCCAAGGTCGATAAGAATCAGGACGGAATCGGGATCGGACTTCAGGTCTGGGGTGCGGGTTTTGCGAACATCGGCCACTGGGGCAAAAGCGGTAATCAAGAGACTCAGGGGTGCCACCATTTTACAATCATGCCCGTCGGGTCCCTGCCAGACGGTACGCATGGAAAGGGAATCTTTGCCCACCGGAATGGAGAGGCCTAACTGCGGGCATAATTCGAGAGCAACGGTTCGGACGGTATCATAAAGTGCAGCATCCTCGCCTGGTTCGCCACAAGCGCACATCCAATTGGCGGATAGTTTGACCCCTTCCATTGCGCCAAAACCGGTGGAGCAGAGATTGGTGATGGCTTCCCCGACGGCCATCCGCCCTGAAGCGGGACCGGAGATAAGCGCGATGGGGGTGCGCTCTCCCAATGCCATGGCTTCCCCTGTATCGGACTCGGGCGAGGAAGCCGTCACTGCGACATCGGCAATGGGTGTCTGGTGAGGCCCCACCATTTGATCCCGGGCGACCATGCCCGTGATGGATCGGTCGGCAATGGTGATCAGGAAAGTTTTGTTGGCCACCGCGGGAAATTGCAATACCCGTTTGACGGCCTCGAGCAATGTAATGCCTTCCAGTTTCAGCGGAGCATGGGATTCGACCAGATGCTCGACTTGGCGGAGCATGCGCGGTGGTTTTCCCAGGATGATCTGAAGTTCGATGTCGATAGGATGATTTTTGAAGACTTCGTCGTAGAGGGTAAGCCGGCCATTCGAGGTGGCCTCACCGATGACATGAGCCGGGCAGCGCTCGCGCTCGCAAATGCGCAGAAACCGGTCGATCAAGGCGTGATCGATGGCTAGGACGTAACGTTCCTGGGCTTCACAGCACCAGATTTCCATCGGGCTCATTGCTTTTTCTTCATTGGGAATGGCGCGAAGTTGGAAGCGCCCGCCGGTTTCAGCGACCAGTTCAGGGCATCCGTTGGAAAGTCCGCCGGCACCAATGTCGTGGATGCTAAGGATGGGATTCTCCTCATCAAGGGCGATGCAGGCGTTGATCACCTCCTGGCAGCGGCGCTGAATTTCGGCGTTGTCGCGCTGGACCGAATCGAAATCAAGATTTTCTGCATTTCGACCGCTATCCATCGATGAAGCCGCTCCGCCGCCGAGACCGATGCGAAGCGCCGGGCCACCGATCTGGACAATCTGTGCGCCGGGCTCGATCTCCTTTTTGGCGACATGCCGGCGCTTAATATTCCCGAGCCCGCCGGCGGCCATGATCGGCTTATGATATCCGCGCCAGCGACCATTATAATTTTCCTCATAGGTTCGGAACAGGCCCAGCAACTGAGGACGTCCGAATTCGTTGCCAAACCGGGCGCCACCGAGAGGGCCATCCGTCATAATTTCGAGGGGTGAGGCCAGGCGTGAGGGAAATCCGTCTCGTTGCGGCATTTCCCACGGCATGTTAAAATCCGGTACGCGCAGATGGGATACCATAAAGGCAGAGAGACCGGCCTTGGTCCGACCCCCGATGCCCGTGGCGCCTTCGTCCCGGATTTCGCCGCCCACCCCGGTTGCAGCCCCGGGATAAGGTGCGATCGCGGTTGGGTGATTGTGGGTTTCCACCTTCATCAATATATCAATGGTTTCCGGATGCCAGGTATACCGACACCCATTCTTCTGTTCGACCTCAAACCAGCGGGCGGCAAAGCCTTCAATCACGCTGGAGTTGTCGCTGTAAGCAAGCAGGGTCCCCCGGGGTTGCAGTCGATGGGTTTCACAGATCATGGCGAACAATCCCATCGGCATGGGGCGCCCATCGATAATCCAATCGGACTTGAATATTTTGTGCCGACAATGTTCGGAATTGACCTGCCCGAACATGACCAATTCAACATCGGTAGGATTCCGGTTGATCCGGCGATAGGCATCCGTTAGGTAATCGATCTCATCAGGGCTTAATGCAAGGCCCCATTCTATGTTGGCGATTTCCAAGGCCTTGCGCCCCCCCGATAAAAGATCCACCGATTTGAGCGGGGCGGGGGAAGGGTGCTGAAAATGACGGCGCAAGTCGACATATACGCCCTCGATCATCCGATCATGGATCAGGGGCAACAAGGGACTCAAGTGTTCCATGGGAATCGACCGGTTTTGGGCATCGAGAATCCGGTAATGAAGACCGTGTTCTAATCGGGTGATTTCACGTAATCCGCAATTATGGAATATATCCAGCGCTTTGGAGGCCCAGGGAGAGAGAGTTCCGATACGCGGGGTGACGACAAAACCGGACGAAAATACCGGATGGATAATATCCACCGCATCCAGTAGATCGAAAACACGAGTTCTCAAGGTGCCGTCCAAAGCGCAATCGGCCTCCAGGAAATAAACCGTAAATGTCTCGATGCGTTGAATGCCAAGTGCCGGCGCTGTTGACCGAAGCGCTGTCAGAAGTTTTTCGTGGTGAGCAAGCGAAAGCTCGTCGGGGCCTTTTAAAACAAATAAATTCACGTTTGGATCCTTGTCCGTGTTTTTCGCTCGTCCCGTTGGCGGAACGAATTAGCCAAAAATCTTAACAGGAAGCGGGGTGCGAATAAACTTGTTTTTTGCGGATGCGAATTGACACCGGCCGTCATTACCCGTATATTCACCCTCCTTTGTTACTCGCTTGTTATCGTTCGGGCCGTTAGCTCAGTTGGTTAGAGCACGTGACTTTTAATCACGGGGTCCTGGGTTCGACTCCCAGACGGCCTACCATTCGTCGCACTCCCATCCGAATAAATTCGCCCCATTGGCGGCGGTCACCTGTCCCAAAGTGTCTTCTGAAACGCCTCTGACTTTGGCCAGACAACGGATAACCTGGGTTAAATACGCCGGTTCATTCTTTTGTCCTCGCATGGGCACCGGCGCCAGGAAAGGGGAATCGGTTTCAACCAACAAACGGTCAGCAGGAATCCAGGACGCCACCTGACGTAAAGGACCGGCATTGTTGAAGGTGACAATTCCACTAAAACTCAGGTAAAAACCGAGATTGAGCAGTTTTCGAGCAAATTCTTCGTTTCCTGTGAAACAGTGTAATACGCCTACCTGGTCGGCCGGACCGGACCATTGGCGCACATGCTCCCGAAGGAGATCCAGGGTTGGCTGATCCGCCTCGCGGCTATGAACGATGACCGGACGCCGGACGGATCGGGCCAGAGCCAGCATCGTATCGAATAGCTTCACCTGATCTTTCGCGGTTTCCGGGGAATAATGGAAGTCCAGCCCGACTTCTCCCACCGCCCGGACTTGGTCGGCATCTGGTGAGGCAAATAGGGAGGCGAGAAGTTCGGGGTCGTCCTGATTGTCGGCTCGATAACGGTCGTAACCGACTGCGGCACGAATCGATTTTGGGAATCGACGTGCGAGTTCGCAGGCAACCTGGTTTTCCGCCGGGGCTCCGCCCACGGCGATCAGACGACCGACCCCGGCCGCATTTGCTCGTAGCAAAAGATCCGGGGTCTCGTCTGCCAGCAGATGCGCATGGGTATCAAAGCAGGGCATCATGGCTTGAATTCATTAGCGGCGGCAGCCATGGCCGTCAGGTTTTCCCAGGGAACTTCAGGTTCGACAAGGTGTGTCGGTGCTATGACAATCCCGCCTGCCGGGCCACAAGCCTGAAGATTTTTGAGTACTGCTGAACGCACCTCTTGCACGGTTCCAAAGGGCAGAGTGGTTTGAGTTCCGATGGTTCCCCAATACGATAGACGCCCTGCGGCGATTTTTTGTACGTCCTGGAACGCCATGCATTCAGGTTGAACCGGATTCAAAATATCAACCCCGACCTCAATAAGATGGGGAATGAAAGGCAGAACATAACCGCAGGAATGAAAATGAATCAGCACATCGGGTTTGATCGCCCGTCCGGCGGCAATGACCCGGGCCAGGCGGGGTTTAATCCACGTTGACCAGAGATCAACGCTCATCAGGATCGTGCTTTGCATCCCGATATCGTCGCCCAGCATGACCAGATCCGTTCCCGCCCGTGCATAGGCTTCGATCCGGCGGCAGGCGAGATCGGTGATGCGGTCAAAATGGATCGCGGCAGCTTCGTCATCAGTCATCATATCCGCCATCAAGTCTTCCATGGAACGAAGATACCAGGCGGTTTCCCAAATGGTGCAGGCCATGGAGCCGACGGCCGCCAGCCCGTGAGAATGGACTTCCCGGACGTGTTTGTTGAGTTGAGACGGGGCATCCTGGGGAATGATAGGTAGCGGGTAATTCCGGATTTCATCGGGACTTACGTCGCCAGCCAAAGGATGGTGCATAAGCGTCATGTGATGGCAATCGGGTTGGTGCGAATGGCCAATGCCAAACACATCGAACACGGTATCCGCGGGCAGGGTTTCACGGAGATAAAGCCGGGCGGCATCGAGGTACCCGGCCTTCAGTTCAAGGTCGACTCCCCGATGAGAGAGATTGAAATAGGCGGCATAGTCGGTGTGTCCAAACCGCTTCTGAAAGGCTGCCACTTGGGAGGGGCATAAAGAGATATCAAGTGGTACAAAATCAAAACCTTGTCGGCGCAGAGTGCGAAGAAGATTCTCACGAGGTGTCGGCATCGGAACTCCATTGTTGGGGTCATCAACGGCTTCTGGCTTAATAAACAAATTATCCCGTCTGTCCAAGATAACACGGGTTCATGCTCTCGGGTAGCGGATTTTTGTCGAATTTCAGGTATCAAAACATTTTTTGACAAACCCCTCGTTTTTGGTAGTATTTTTACCGGGAAAAAAGGTCGAGAAAGCTAACAGGAATGGTAGTGTGCAGGGGAGGGCAATGATGTGGATATTGAACTGGTAACCGAGCAAGTTCAGGTCGAACGGAAGCTGTTTTCATTTAGTCTTCGGCAGAATCCCCGTGGACGTTTTTTGAAGATTACTGAGGATGTCGGGGGACGGCGGGATGCGATCATCATTCCTTCAACCGGGTTGGAATCGATTCGCGCTATTGTTGAAAACATGATCAAAGTTGATGCAGAAGCCGGTCCGATCGAATCCAACTATGAGACCGATGGCGACAGCAGCAGTCGTTAAGGATCGATGTTTTCCAGCGAGCGTGTCTCCAGATTGATTCGCCGGTAATAACAATTCCGGGGGGAATTGTTTTTGTTTTTGGTGTGGCAGATCCCGCCGCGACGCGGACGGACCTTGTAGACCAGTGAATTTTGTTCGCAATTGACAAGTAGGTCCACCACCTCAAAAGTTTCGCCCGAAGTTTTACCTTTTTCCCATATCTCGTTACGCGATGTGCTCCAGAAAATCGCGGTACGGGTGGCAAGCGTCTTTTCGAGCGCTTTCGCATTAGTATAAGCGATAAGAATGATCTCCTGGGTATCCGCATTTTGCACGGCCACGGGAATAACATCCGGGCATTTTACAGCGATTTTGGCGATTTTGGCGAAGTCCAGTTGCAATTTGTCGCCTTCTTCCAATGAGTTCATCCCCGGTCTCCTGTTATAAGGTTGTCCGACAGATTAGCGGCAAAACGATAAGACGCAACTTTTTTCTCGGAGGGCTTGACCCTCTGCTCAAGTTAGCTACAATAGCAACAAACGTTGATTAAGGAACTATCAGATGAATTCACTAAAAAAAATCGCTTGGTTGTTTTTGGGAGCTTTGATGATGGCCGTTCCAGCACGGGCACAATTTGGTTTGCCGGTGGCCGAATCCTTCGAGGCTCGGGAAACAGGTTTTCTTGATTTTACAGCCGGGGCCATGATCAGCGAGGACATCAACTGCTATGCCATTCGCGATACGATCAGCGCGCTGGAAGATTTGCGCTTCTTTGTTGACCTGGGGCTGGCTGATGTCAAACGAAACGATGATGACCTTGCGGTCCAGGCCGGATTGATCTACTGCCTGCCGGTCGATGTGCCCGTTGACCTCGGGGTTCGAGTTTCCGGGTATTGGTTCAACGGTAACGTGAATGAATACACCGGTGGCTCAGCCCTTCTACTCGCCAGCGGTAATCCACTTTTCGAAGGTCTCTATGTCTATGGCGGTGGCGGTCTGGACTACCGTAATAACAAAATTAATTTCGACGAACTTAACCTCGAATCGACCGACGGACTGGATAATTCTGAAAATACACTGCGGGCGGTCGCCACGTTGGGCGCCTTGATGCCGATGACTGAGCATCTCTGGTTTTTTGCCGAAGTCACTTACGATGAGGATCCTTTCCTGGCCCTTGGGATTCGGACCCGGTGACCCTTCGGTTCTGAATGTTAATCAGGGCTTGCTTTAGCACCTGTTAATCGTTAAGGTTTCGAAGTTTTTTACGGGCACTTAGCTTAGTGGGAGAGCGCTTGCTTCACACGCAAGAGGTCACAGGTTCAAATCCTGTAGTGCCCACCATCCCTCTCGTCCTCATCCAACCTCAATAGGAGTCCACCTAATGGCCCTCATTACCTTCAAAGGCAATCCTTTGCGTACGGTCGGAACTTTGCCGTTGGTGGGCTCCATTGCTCCCGAATTTAATCTCTCCGGTGCCGATATGCAAAATGTGACGTTGGCCGATTTTTCCGGGGTCCGCAAGATTATCAACATCGTTCCCAGCCTGGATACCCCTGTTTGCGCAATGTCGGCCAAGAGGTTCAATGATGAGATCGCCCGGTTGTCTGGCATCGTGCTTCTCACCGTTTCAGCTGATTTACCATTCGCTCAGAGACGCTTTTGCGAAAGTCAATCGTTGAAAAATGTGGTCACGCTCTCAACTTTTCGGTCGCCGGATTTCGGTAGAGACTATGGGGTTCAGATTGCAGAAGGTCCGCTGGCGGGGCTGATGAGTCGGGCCGTACTGGTGTTGGACGCTGCCAATCGAATTCTGTGGGCCGAACAGGTACCCGAGATCGCTGAGGAACCGGACTATGCAACCGTTTGGGTCGCCTTGAATAAAACAGGGTGAGATGTCACCCTTACTTGACTTTTCCGACGGGCGCCAAATAAATAGTAAATTCTTCGACCCCATCCACTCCCATAAGTGCATCCATGCGATTCTGGTCATAGGCCGCGAGGGTGCAGGTACCGGCGCGGATTGCCTCGCAGGCCAGATACAGATTCTGGCCAACGTGTCCCGCATCGAGCAAGATGACCTTGTGCGCCGCCAGACCGTAGCGCCATTCCATTCTGCCGGGTAGAGCCGTCCAAACAAAAACTGCGGCCGCATCCGCAACAAAGTTCTGGCCAAGCGCCGCCTCCGCAACCTGAGAGCCCAAATCGGGGATATTCCGTTCCAAGATCAACTGGTGTTCGATCGGAAGATACCGATATAGGGCAGGGGGAATCCCGTCCACTCGGGTCAGCGCCAGATAGGTTTCAAAGGCATGTCGAGCGCCGGCTGAGGGAACGGTTCGGAAGGCTGATCCGGCCTTGAAGACGCGTTGGATGCCTTGAGTTGCCCAGAGTAACCATGCCAGTTCGTCCACTGACAAGGGCTGAGGAGTGAAGGTGCGGCGGCTTCGGCGTTTATTGATGGCTTCGAATAGAGTGGTCGATTGGGCTCCGGTTAAGTTGGCTGATTTGGGTAGATCGATCCTTACGGCGCCATCGGGCACCGGTTTTTGCAGTGGTGGAGGATGAAGTCCTCGGGCTTGTTCAGTAAGGGAGAAATCGACCTCCTGCCGGATGTGATCCTTGAGAAAGTCCCGATGAAACGAAAGGGCCTGGTGGGGATCCATAACTGACCTGAGGGTTGGTGGCGAGAGTCGGAATCGAACCGACGACACACGGATTTTCAGTCCGTTGCTCTACCAACTGAGCTATCCCGCCGTGAAAAGGCAGGTATCATATCGGTTGCGGCCCGAATGTCAATTGTGTTTAATCACTTTTTACGGCGAAGTAGCGCGGATTCATATTTTGGGTAACCATGAGGATTTGCATACAGTTAGGAGTGAGAAGGCTTTTCTGCAATTATTTGCGGCCATGGCGTCATAGAAATCCCGGAGCGAGACCTGGCGCGGGTGGCGTTGAATCCAATGGATGCCGATACTGGTGGTCGCCCGGCGGATCATGGCCAGATTCAGAGCGGAGGTTGGGTTCCTGACCCGGCTCCGATCTTCTCCTGCCGTGACATCGAGCCTGAGATGGAGTCCGTTTTCGATACCCCAATGGAGACGGTCAGCGGCCATCATTTGATGAGTCGTCAGTTGTTCCGGTGGACGGGAACTGATCAACCAATCCGTTTCAACTTCAAGTTCCTTGCTGGTTTTCCGGTCAATGAACCGCGTCAAGCGGCCGGCCTGTTCCACGAAAGGAAAGCCGATGGGTTCGGCCATGACGTCGAATCGCTGAAGGCAACGGGCTTCGACCCGGCTACGGTTCAACTCCACGGTTTGGATCATGTCGGTTTCAGGCCGAGGGGGAAAAGGCGCGCTGTAACCCGGAGTGAAGTTGCTGCACGCTTTCCGCGACGGTCGGCTGGTTGCCTTTGACCGTGAGCAGATAATCGGCGCCCCGGTCTTGCACGATGATCCGCGCGGTCTCCGTCTGGGTGTGCATGGCGTCCAGGGAGACCAACGCCCCTTCAATCGGGACTCTTTGTAACAACGTCTGGGCGGCGGGGATTTCGTTGGACGTTGCCGCGACGCCCTCCGATCCGAGCCAGCGCCCACTTTTCACCGCATAGGCACTGACGATTTCAACCCCTTGACTGCTCAACAACTCCTTGCCATCAACGGCCACCTGGTCATCATCGGATGGCCGGGGCCCCAGCACATGCTCCTGCCAGGCCAACAACGCTTGCTCCAAGGCCCGGCTGTCCACATGCGTCAACAACCGGAAAAAGGTCGTCTCCTTGGGTACCAGATATTGACTGGGATTGCCCCGGCGGGGGAACCGCAAGGCCGCCCATTGATCCCGTGTCATATTGGCCGTGAACGCGGCCAAATCCCGTTGCCCGTGATGGACGCCACATAAGGAGGCGCACACCGCCACCGTCACCAAACTCGACAACCGATAGAGATCCCGGCGACTCCGCCATTCCGGCAACCCTTCGAAAAACCGCATCATCCCACGCAGTTCGTCGGGTGGTATTGGACATTCCAGTATCTGCCCTTCCTCCAGCGCCTTCAAACTCTCAGGAAGGTTCCGACCCCTTAGCATAGTGCGGGCACCCGCCCGCAGTTCTTTCATCCATAACTGCTTCGGCCTCGCATGTTCCACATAATAATCCTGCCGACTGCGCCGGTAGCCTTGGGTCTGTCCCAACAACGTCCATCCGCTGGCCTTGTAACAAGTCCCCCGAAAGAGTTGGCTATCCACAAAGCTCTCCGCCACGAATACCTCGTGGCCATACGCACGCTTCCAATCGTCCGACAATCGGCCCAGACATAACTTCATCACCCGGCTCGCCAAATTCGGTGCACGTCCCGCGTCCCGTACCAAAAATCGGCTGTTATTCACCACCAGACGCAATCGGCGTTGCTTCTGCTTGCGGCTCCACCCAATCCACCTTTCCCGATCCTTCAAGTTGAACGATCCGGCACTCCACGCCTGTAACGCCACCCATTCCCCTTGATACTCGGCCACATAGCGTAATTGGGCTCCCACCAGATCAGCGTTATGCAGATAATGTTCGGTGATGATTAATCGATCGAACCGCTCCCGTTCGCTCTTGTCGATTAAACGCACGGTTACCCCGTCAAGCAGGGCTTGCTCATCGAATGTTAAAAAAGGCTTTTTCCCTGTTTTCATGCAAAACAGGTTAATATAGTGCAGGCGGTTTGTCCCGTCTTTTCTTTTATCCAATGCAAAATCAATCGGTTAGCTCATCCCGAAATCCGCCCTAGCATTTTCTCGAACCGACGGCGAAAGCGGGCCCGTCACCTTGGAACGATGACGTCTTAAAGACACTCCCGATCGACGCCCTCGGATGTCTTTCGGCTTTTGCGAAAAAACCAATCCGTTATCGCCGAACCATACTGAATGACCGGGGCTCGTTATCTTCGTTGTGACCTGCGGACGCCAGAGCGGGGCCGGGCCGGCATTCGAGAGACGGGCTCGGAGGAACCCACCAGTCTGTGACAACCACCAGGGGTGTGATCTTTCCCTGTATGTGAATTGCGAGAAGGGCCAACCCGATCACCGCCAGGTATTCGACCATTTGTTTCATAAGATTTGCCCTTCAGTCAAGGTTTCCAGTGTTGTTTATGGATATCATTAAACAGCAAGACCATGTCATTTCTCCCCATTTACGCATTACAAAATCGTAATATTCTTTAGCTTGGCGCGGAAAAAACCGGGTGATAATCTTTCATCATGACTGTTTTGGTTGTTGAAGATGAAAAACGGATAGCCGGCTTGATCCGCAAAGCGTTGGAAGAACGCGGATTCACCGTCTCCGTTTGTCATCGTGGGGACGAGGCGTATTCTCTTGCACGGACCCGGTCTTTTGACCTGATCGTACTCGACATCATGTTGCCCGGTCGCGACGGTCTCAGCATCCTACGCAGTTTAAGGGAACACAAGAATACCGTGCCCGTCATTTTGCTGACCGCCCGGACGGAAACCAATGAGCGCATCGAAGGGCTCAACCTGGGAGCCGACGATTACGTGACCAAACCCTTCTTTATTGAAGAACTATTGGCGCGAATTCAGGCGGTCATCCGACGTTCCTCCGGAACCTCGCTCAGCGTGCTCGCCGCCGGGGATCTGACCGTCAATCTCATTTCCCGCGAAGTCCGCCGCGGTGACCGGAACATCGAATTGACCCCGCGCGAATTCAGCCTTCTGGAACTTCTGATGCGCTCGCCGGGTCGGGTTCTCACCCGGACCCAGATTCTCGAGCACGTCTGGGGATATGATTTCGACCCTCAAACCAATATCGTTGATGTGGGCATCCGGCGGTTGAGACGTAAAATCGCTGGGGAAGAGGAGGATGATCAATTCGTTGAAACCGTCAGGGGCGTCGGGTATCGTTTTCGTCCAGCAGGAGATTCAGGATGTTCCACTCGTTCCGCCTCAAAATTGCGCTCTTAAGCGGTTGTCTTTCAGGAGCCGTTCTGCTCGCCTTCGGGCTGGCCTTCCTCTCCATCATTAAGCACGTCGGGCACCACCGGATTGAAAGCGAATTACTCGCCATGGCCGATGCCCAAATCCGCATTCCTCACCCCCCTCCCCATTGGAGTCTTTTCGACAACTCGCTACAAACTTTTTATGAAAATCAGACGGGTAAGCAATTCATGATGCAAGTCCGGGACAACCAGGGGCAGGTCCTTTACACCTCCAGTAATTGGGTGGATGGATTGACCGCGGACCTTCCCCCGGTATCCAATGCCCCTTCGGGGCCTGTTGCGCTGGGCATGGGGGGGCCGTTCGAGCCTTTTCCTGGAAGCAATGCTCCGCCCCATCGGCGGATGGCGCGCGAGATT
>Ga0118677_10011300_pt1 | contig 13425 bp, 9 predicted proteins | sample AliMusrvi5mmetaG_FD_86154 | JGI IMG/M metagenome (GOLD analysis project Ga0118677, IMG submission 86154)
CGCGGTATGGCGGCGGACCGCGCGGGAAACTTCTATGTGGCGGACTACGGCAACTTCACGATTCGTCAGGGAGTTCGTCAGGGAGTGCCTTGGGGTACGCTGACGATCACCAAAGAAACCGCCAAGCTTAACTTCGCCAAAACGAATTCAGACAGTTGCGCATTGACAGCGACCATCGGTCTCGGTGCGGGTTACGATCTGACGAACAAGCTCGTCACGTTGGACATCGGCGGGGCCCAACAGTCGTTTACTTTGGACAGCAAGGGCAAAGGCCGCGGAGTCGCGTACACCGTCGACAACAAGGGGCACCGGGTCAGCATTGGCACCTGCCGCTTGGTGTACACCAAGCCGCGAACGAAACCAGCCCGGCCAGGGTTCTGGACGTTAACCGCCACATTGAGCAAAGGCACCTGGCGCGACCTCTGGGACGCGTATGGATTACACAATGCCAACATCTCAGCCAAGGCCGGTGCTCAAGTCACACTGCCGGTGGTGGTTCTCATCAGCGATGCAGCGTTTGCCAACGACACCAAGGTGCTGAAGTATACCGCTTCGCTGAACAAGGCCGGCACTGCGAAGTGACCGGCTGTGGTGGGTTCATTGTCCGGAGACAGAAGTCGCGGGCGGGAAATCCATTCCGTTTGCCCGCGCCGGCCGGGCGGTGGTGAAACAAACGCGGCCAGTCAGAAACGGCCTGCAATCGCGGCTCAAAGGGTTGAGTAACCCCGTACTGCCGGCTCCATTTGACAGCCTCTGTCTTGACTGCTACTGTCCACACTGTCGCGGGTAAACTATGATTACATTGACTCCAGTTGCGGCCAAACAAATTGGCGCATTACAAAAAGAACATGATGCCACCGGTAAGCCGTTGCGGGTGTACGCGGAAGAAGGCGGCTGCTGTGGTTTGCAATACGGCATGGGGTTTGATGCCAAAAAGTCGGATGATACGGTGGTGGCGCATGCGGGAATCGGCGAACGGGGCCTGCTCAAGGCGTTCGTCAAACACACGGGACGTTCCGTTCAGGAGGAAATCGCCTTGCTGCGCAACGAGAAGGTGGGTGAATTGCTGCGCACGACCAAGCTGTCAACCAAGCAGATCGCGGCAGCCACCGGGTTTTCAAGCGGCAATTACCTGGCGCGCTCGTTCCGGCACCGCCAGGGGATGAGTCCGGGCCAATATCGGCGCACTGCCGCCCAGGGCCAGCAAGCGGCGGTCTTGGCTGTTCCAGCGGGCGGGTAAAAGGAAAATGGAAGGGGTTGCAGCGCGGTTTTTTAACCACGGATTTCCGTGGTTTTTATTTTCCTGTCAAGGGTAAAGGGTGGTCAGGGTGGCGGCTTGGCGGCCCTGGCTTCGTTCGCCCTGACCAGCGTGTCGTCGTAACCCCGCATCACCAGGCGCTCGGTTTGCGGGTTACGAAAGGCAACTTGCAGCGAGCGAATTTTGTCGCGCCGGGTCCAGAAGCCGGTGCTGAGGCGGTTCCAAACCTCCCCGTCCAGATATTGGACCACGTAGGCGAAGCGGCCGTCCTCGCCCGCGCCAGAGATGCGCCCGAGCACCTTGATCGCGCCCGGCAACAGCTCCAACTTCTCATTGCCCATCGCAAAGCGCAGCTTGGCGGGGCTCATGTTGATCAGACGGAAACCGCCGGGCGGGAAGTTCGCGATATCGTCGGGCAGCACCAGGCAGCGGTACACCTCGCCGCTCTCCTTGCCGCTGGGGACCAACAGGAACAGAAACTCGCTGCCCGCGGCGGGTAGCTTGGCCACTGCCATCGGCGCGAGCAGCGGTTTCCCCGCGGCATCCGTTCCGAGCTTGCCCAAAACCACTTGTCCTGCCGTCACGCTGAGTTGATCCTGCCTGCTGTCCAAGCGCCGGGACAATTCGACGGTGGCCTTGCTGGCAAGGGTCGGATCTCCACTCACGGTCACTTCGCGCTCCCCGGGTGCGAATTCAAAACACAAGGTGCGGAAACGAATGGTCCGCCCTCCGGCGTCCGCCGCAAGCGCCGGAATGAGGGTGGCCAAGAGCAGGCAGAGAATGGATTTCATGTTCCGTGGGAAGTCGTTGGGTCGGAATTTTCAGTTAGATCTCATCCCGCGCCAGCCAGCGGAAGGAGACAATGCGGTAGCGGCGGCCGAAGGTCACGTTGGCGGCGGCCTTTGGCGGGGCGTCCTCGGCGGCATCGGCGGGATCAAGGTATTCCGGGAAGCGCTGCACGATGGCCTCGCACCAGGCCTCCGCACGGTTGCTGCCTTCGCTGGCGTAACCATACCCGCGGATCCGCAGCGTGTCGCTGTGGGTGGTCAGAAAACTGCCGATCACCTGGAGGACGTCGCCCTGCAACAGGACGGCGGGCGAACCTTCGGCGGTGTTGCCGTCATTGAGCGCGGCGGCATTGACCAGCGGCTCCTTCTTGGGGTCGAGGGCGATGGCATCCCCGTCCTCCAGCGAGTAGAGTTTGGCCTCCTTGTTCGCCTCCTCGATGGCGGTTTGCAGCAAGCCCTTGAGGGCGTGGATGCCGCTGGCCGCACCCGGACGGCGGTTGACGAATTCGCCCAGCGTGAGCACCGGTGCCTTGTCGGCTACGCCGCGCTTCTGGATTTCCAACACAATATGCCGCGCCAGGACGGCAATTTGCGCGTCGCTGAGATGGCGGATGCCCACCCAGCGCTCGGCCCGCGCCACCTCGACCCCGCCGTTGCCCGCGCCGCCTCCAACTGCCAGCTTCTCGTCCCCCGGCGTCATCGCCGGCAGGAACCGCGGGAAGGGCGTCGAATATGCGGCATCCTGCCGTTCGCCACCGTCGCGGGTCGCAACGCCGCGTTCGCGCAGTCCCCCAAGCACGGCGCGCCATGCATCGACGCTGGTGGAGTTCACATTGAACGCGCCCTGGATCATCTGGTGGGTGGCCACCCGCTGCGGGCGGCTGACGAAATCCCCACCGCTCATGCGGGCGGTGGCCTGCACCGGCGACACGCCGGGTGCCGCATGATAGATCAGCCGCGAGTTGAGTGGCACCCCGCCGCCGGTGAATTCGCCGGCACCCACCTTGGCCCACTTCGAGAGCGTGGAAAAATAATAGCCGTCCCACAAGCGCCAGTTCAGCCCGTACGAGTGATCGAATCTCAAGCTCGCGTCGGCGACCTGCCTCACCAGCGACGGCGCGATCAAGGGATGGGCGAACGAGTTGCCCATCGGGTAATTGAAGCGCGGCTGGCTGTCGGAAGTCAGCAGGTTGGCGCTCTCAAACTCGCCCAGCGACACCATCGGCGCGCTCGGCAGTGAATACATCGTCGCCGCGGTCAGGCCGCGTTCGCTGGTTTGCCCCGGCCCGAAAAACCCGCGGGTTTGGGTGTTGGTATCCACGTCCACCATCGGAAAACTGTTGGAACCGGTGATCTCGCGGAACGTCATCTCGTAGGGCTGCGCCGGGTACGGGGCGATGTTGTCATCCACCGTCGCGTTGGCCGTCACCGGGTTGTTGAACAGCCAGCCCTTGGTGCGGTGCAGCAGGTCGTGCGTCGGCTTGGCCGTCAGGCTGAGCACGCCGAACGGGATTTTGCCTTCGCCTTTGGTGTCATTTGGCGCCTGATAGACGTCGGCACCACTCACGCCGTTGGGAATCTCCAGAACCAGCCCGTCGGCGCAGGCCGTGCGGAAGTCCTTCTCGTTGAGCGTGAGTTTCTGGATCAACTTGGCCGGGTTGGCATTCTGGAAATCCTGGAAGGTCGCGTCGCCGGCCATGAGCAAAACTTGCGTCTTAAACTTGCTGCCGGCGGCACTGTCGGCGTTGGGATCCGGCGTCCTCCAGTCATTTGTGACCGGTGGCATATTGGTGGAGTTGTCCCGCAACCGGAGTTGGATTTTGAACCTGTCGCTGCCCAACAAGACGAGGAAATCCGAACCCGGCTCCCAGGAATGGCCGCTGCCCCCGTTCTTGAAGCGATTGATCTGGAAGCCACCGACGCGGCTGTTCCATCCGGGGGTAAACACCACGCCCTGTTGCGAATTGCTCACGAGGCCGCTCGCGCCCTGATAGGCGCTGGACACCCCGCGCTCAAGCAGGAATTGATCCTTGACCGAGGCCCATGTGGCATTGTTGGGAACATACGCGGTGAACACCTTCACTTCGCCGGGATCCAGCTTGATCGGTGTGTTCGAGTTCGGTGGCCCGCCAACGGTGCTGGTCCCCTGCAGACGCATGAAGAAGTTGCAGTTGATTAGGCTGCTGCCGCCGCTTCCCGTGTTCATGGCCGCAATCGGCTGCCAATAATTGATATCTCCGGGTTCGAGCATCCCCAGGATATCCCGCCAGCCCGCGCCAAAATCGGCCTTCGTGTGCACCCCGATCGGAAGGTAGTTGATGCCGAAAGACATCGTCGGAAACTGGATCGGCACGTTGTAGGGATTCCACAGGGTGATGATCGGCTCAAACACGAGCCACGCCATGTAGTGAGGGTGGCCCGGATCATTCTGCTGGATCTTCTGCGCGAGACCATAGTTCCAACTGCCGCTTTCTTTCGTGACTTCGTTGCTATCAGCCACATCGTGGGTGACCAGCGAGAACAGGATGTCCACCTTGGCGACCACAGGGCAGATGACCGGACGGTGGGGGGCGGTGTTGGACGCGCCAATCTCTGGGTACGGTGCCAGATCCTTGGAGTTAGTGAGCACCAGCGGAGTCGCGCCGCCGCCGCCCTGTCCTTTCACGCGCTCCGCCAGATTGTAGTAAGCGGCCAGGGCATCCCACCAGGGTTCTGCGTTCGTCTTGGCATTGTACAGCCGCTGGCCGCGCAAGAGGGAACTGTTGAAGTTTTCGAACACGCTCGTCAGATCCTGCCGCATGCCGCCCGCCGCGGCATCGCTGAGCACGCCCAGCGAATACGGACTGAGGTGATGGAACGCCTGCCGCGCCACCTTGGCGTCGCCGCCGGCCAGCGACAAGGTCGCGGTGCTGATGGCCCGTTGCCGCTTGGGCCGATCACGGCCGAGTTGTCCGGCAATGGCCAGCGGCGTCAGCCCGCTCTCATCCGGGGCAAACAGCGCCGCAAAGCGGGTTTCGGGGCTGGAGGGAAGCTCGCCCGCACCCGGCTGGACGTGCGCCTTGACGTCCTCCTGCAGTGCCACCCAGGCATAGCCCTGGTGGCCTCCTGAAGACTGTTGGATCGGGGTGACGCCGCCATGCACCTCATCCCCGACGTCCCCTCCGCCCAGCGCCGAACCGGCCCCCACCAACGGCACCGGCGTGCCGGGTCCTCGTAGCGGAAAACCCGCCTCCAGCCGCTGCCCCGGCTCCTGATTGTCGCTGGCCAACCACCCCCGAAACCGGGTGCTTTTTTCCTTCGCGTAATCCGGCGCGCTGCTGGTTTGCGTCGGATCCCAGGTCCATGAATCCCACACTCCGGCAACGTGAGGCTCGGCGGGCTTGTCCAGCATCATCGCGGCCGGTGCCGCCGCCCGCCGATCCGGTCCCAGTGACTTCTGCACCTCACCCAGCGCCAGCATCATCGCCAGCCGGGCATTGGCCCGGGCCTGCCCCATCATCTTGCCTTGCGACGACGCCCGCAAACTAATGACGCTCAGCGACAGCAAGCCAACAACGATGAGCGTGAGCAGCACCATCAGACTGAGCGTGATCACCAGCGCAAAGCCACCGTTTGCCGAGTATTCGCGTTGCGAGGCAGTCATCGGGTCAAAAAATAACAGTATCGCCAAACTGTGTCAACAATAAATTCAGTAAACTGCGCTATGATTGACGGTTGTCAGTTGGCGGCCGACCGTGAGAACCGGCTAACGAATCCGCCATATCTCTGTCTGGGCCAGCGCGGACGCCCGCCACAACAACCCTTCTATCACACATTCGGGTTGTTTCCCGGCGTTCATGAGAGCCCCCCGGGCCATGGCGTCGTCGGGTCGATCAAAGCCGCTCCCACTCCTCCCGCGTGACCCGAGCCTGCCGCAATAGCTGTGACAGAAGCCCGGGCCCGATGTCGCCGCCGTGTGGGTTCGGGATGGTTAGAGAGAGACCGTCCCGTTGCATGAACTCGTGCCTGCCGCCCGCATACGGTCCGGAGAAACCCATTCGGCGCAGGCATCCAATCAACTCACGTCGTTTGATGGGACCAAAGCGAGGCATCAGGCAGGGACTTTGACGTCTCTAACGGCGAGGTCCATGCCGTCAAGGATCGGGACGGGGAAGTTGCGCGAGATTCGGAACAGCAGCCAGTCTTCCAAGGTGCCGGCCAACTCCTCGCGACAAGCTTCAAGCGTGTCAGCATGCGCGAGCACGCCATCAAACCCGGGGATCTCGCCGTAAAACCCCTCACCACCACCCAACATCTCATAGTGGGCTTTGTTCATCGCGGATCTGAGGTAGTCGGTCAACATGCGCCGTGACCCTATCACCCGAATGCTGTTCTGCAAAGGAGATTTGTTCGGATTACGGCGAAAAGTTCCAGTGTAGGTGTGGAAGGCGTCATCGAGGTCTTTGCGCGTGCGCGGCGCTTCAGCGCTTCGACATCATGAACGTCTTCCTGCCTGCGTCCTTGATGTCAAAAGTCTTGGTGGCAAACCCGGTGTCCACTTCCAGCGTGAAGGGGGCGTTGGTGTCCACGTGGATCGTGACCGCATCATCGGCGGTGGTTCTGGCATCCGCGATGAGCTCGACTTGTTTGCTGTAGTGAGGCCCCCACTTCAGGTTGCGCACGCCGTGCTTTTCGGTTAGGCGAAGGGTCCATTTGATCTTGTTTTCCGGAGCGTGGGTTCTGATCCCGATGATGGTTTCCATCAGGGTCGCAATGGGTTGGACCCCACTCCAGCCGACAAAATCCGCCTTGCTGCTGCCGCCGGGATTCCCCGGCTTTTCCTGATCGTAGTTTTCATGGAGCGTGCCGGTCTTCTTCCATGTCTGCAACATGCCATCCAACCCGTTGATGGCAATCTCCCTGGCCTCGGCGAGGTAACCGTATTCCAACAACCCCTTGATCACCATCGTGTTGGTGGGAATCCATACGGCTCCCTTCCAGTAGCCACCGCCCTTGCCGTCATAGTCGGGGCTCTTCCTGCCCAGCGTCGGGACCATCATCGGGGTCTTGAAGTTGGCAGGGTCAAAGAGATGATCCCTCATCTGTTTGGCACGCTCGGCAGACGCCACTTTGGATATCAACGCCCAGTATGAGGCCACCGACCAGACATTGACAGGTTCTTTGTTGCCGTTGCAATCGACGTAGAATTTGTCACCCTGATGCCACATCTTGTCGTTGATCAGCTTTTTGAGGGCGAGGTGTTCTTCCCCGAACTTGGCCGCCCGTTCCTTGTCGCCCACGATCTCCGCCATCTCCTTCAAGTGCCCGGCCACCATCGCCTGCTCGCAGGTCGAATCGATGGAAATTCCCGGGCTCGGCCGGTTGTCCATCCCGTTGTTCCAGTCGAAGCTCCGATAGAGTCCCGACGGATCGCGGTACTTCCCCTTCAGATAAACAAAGAATCTATCAAGAATCGGCAGCGCCCGTGCCAGTCTGGCCTTGTCTCCCGTATGCCTATAGTAGTTGAGTTCCCCCAAGCTGAAGATCGGGTTGTGAACCCCCCAGTCATGGCTGCCGGTGGCGTCCCAGACATGGGGAATGCCACCGTCGGCACGCTGCACGCCGTAGAACAGATCGTGGCCGTGCATCGGATGGGTGATCCGCGGGTTGGCGTCCTGCACATACACACCGAAATGGGAAATCCAGACGGTATCCCACATCCAGATCCGGCCCTTGGTGAAGGCGGTGTCAAACATGTATTGATCCGCGTATTTGCTCATCTTCGCGTCCGCAATCCGCCACGTATCATAATACAGATCGACCCACCCCGGATGCGCCTCCACCAACGGTTCGGGCAGATTCTTGCGCCAATCGTCCGGCACCTCGCCAAATGATATCTGACAGCCGAGCTGTAGCAGCGGCAGCACGAACATCAAACTTGATTCTATATACATGTCTGTTAGTATGATTGATGATTCAATGCCGTCGCCGGACGGTCACGTGATGTCATGGTGCGTTCATTGGTTCCATCATTTGCCGCCTGTTTGATCCAGCACCTTGTTGAGTGTGGCACCACCATCCGGCGAGAAGTAAAGGCCGTCGGTTTGCACGAACCACCATTGGTCACCCTGGGCATGCTCCCCGCAAGCCGCAATGAGCCCGCCCTTGGGTGGCGTGCCTTTGAACGGCCGCCACGACCAATCCATCCCCCAGCCGCCCTGGCCAACCGTCAGGCGTCCCAAAACTTGCGGATCGAGAGCCTGGGTGAGAAACACGCCCATGCGCTGCTCGCCCACCCCGCTGGTGCCAAGGGCCGTGAACGGCCGCAACCATTCCATGCTCTTTTGCGGCGGGAAGAGCGACATGAATCCGCCGGAGTTTCCCTGATAGCCATGAGTGGTGGCATAACTGATTTCCCGCGTGGACTGAAGCGACTTGTCCCAAGCGACATTGTAAAATCCGGTGTCGTCGCGCTCGTCCAGCACTGACAAGGTTTGGACGTTGTCATTGGAGACATAGGCCCGCGACAGCTTCCCGGCCGTGGCGACGCCCGGATTCCCCCGGCCGAGATATGTCATCCATCGGTCCGCGCAGGTGGTGACGCAGAGTTGGGTCGTGCCCTGGGCCAGGGCGGGATAATACCGCTCCCACGGCCACAGTTGCACCGCCGTGATGCGCTCACCGGCCAGCCCTAACTGCTTCCAGGTCGCTCCGCCGTCGCTGCTCTTGAAGAAGCCTTTGGATTCACAACCGGCATAGACCGTTTGCGGAGTCCGCAGATCGAACGCGAGCACCTCGCCGCACAAGGCCGACGGGCCGGCACCATCGAAATCGCCGGCAAATGCAAGCTTGGTCCACGTCTTGCCGCCGTCGGTGGTTTTCCACAGGCCTCCGCCCGCGCCCCGGCCGCCAGCCCGCAGCATGGTTAAAGGATCTTCCGGGTGAATGGCCACACTGCGCACCGCCAGATCGTCGCCGGCGAGCTTGCCGTTGGCCGGCGACCACGTCTTGCCGCCATCGCTGGTCCGGAGCAGTCCCGCAGCGGACGACCTGACAACCACCACCTGCGCGTCGGAGCGGGCCATGACCACGCCGGTCAGGCGCGCGCCGTCGGTATGTTTTGCCGCGACCGGGAGCGGCGGGGTCGATTCCGGCAGCACGCCGGGTACGAGTGTCAGGGCGGAGACACTGGAATGGTAATGGGCCCGCGCATCCTGCGGCAGGGCGCTGAAGAACAGCCCGACGTCCATCTGCGGCAGGGTCTTCTTGTGCTGGTAGGCACCAATTTCCCACTGCTTGCCATCCACCGACGACCACGCCGTCCAGACCTGGCCTTGCCGGACGATCCGGATCCACGGCCGGTCCTTGGGAAGTTCATACGTGGACAGACGGCCCGCGCCCAAATCCGAGAAGTCCGCAGACACGCGCAGGCCGGCCCTGGCCGTCTGCACGAGGTGGAAATCCCGGCCCCAATCCCAGTTGAGTTTGTCGCCGTGTTCGCGGGCTGTTAGACCCACCCACGCGTGCCCGTTCACCGGCTCGCCATGGGATCCGTTGTAGGAATCGATGTGGCAGGTGGCGGTGAAGTCACCGGTGATTTGCCGGGTTGCCGTGTGCATGCCGTTGCCGAAAAACCGGAACGCCTGCGCTCCGGTCTGCCACAGTCCGGCGGATGCCTTCGCGTCGCTGACGTTGCGCACCGTCCAGTTAGAGTCCACCGCCTTGCCGGTCACCTCGAGAATGGCGGGAGCGGAATCCACGGAATGGTTGTCATCGAAAATCACCCGGCTCCACAGCGACACCGCGCCGCGCGGCAAGGGACCCTCGTATTTCAACGGCGTCGTGCCGCTGCTCTCCGCCAATTGCAACTGCCCGAGGAAAAGCGCCGTCTTGTCAATCTGATGGCCGCGGGCATCCACCTGGACGGCGACCCGCCCCGTGCCGTCGCCCGGAGCCTCGGCTTTGACCGTCGGCAACGGATACGCGCCGGCATCCGCGACCCGCAACGCGTCGAGCGGAATGGTCTGGCGCGGCAGGCGCGGGCCTTCCCAGTCGATGCGGAAGTTTCTGGCCGGCAGTTGATCATACACATAACTCACCTCGATGGGATGCTCTCCTTTTGATAGATTGCGCACCGCAGCCTTTTCTGTGGTGCCGTGCTGGCCGTCCCAAACGAGCAGCTCTTCGCCATCGATGCGGATGCGGTAGCCACCATCGATCTGGGCTCGGAAGATATAGAGACCGGCTTCCGGCACGCGGAGTAAGCCATTGAAAGCCAGCGCGTATCCCGAACCGCGCTGCTCGCACACGCCGAGGTCGAATCCCCGTGCCAGCCCGCTCCGGAAGAGCTTGCCTTGCACAAGGTCCCCCAAGGGAGCCCAGGGCTGTGCCTTTCCGGGATTCTGCAACGGCCCACCGAAATAGCTGTCCTTGCGTTTCGAGTCCTTGTGAAACAACTCGTACGCGAGACCCGGGACGCTCGCCGCGAGCGTCTTGGCTGGTGCCGGTGCCGTGCTCGCAATCGCGCCCACGATGACGGGAGGCGCGGCTTGGTCGAAGATATCAGTTATCGTTAGACGGATGGTTGCCGCCGGCACCACGGACTCAATCAACGCGTGGCGCATGGTGGGCATGCGCTCCTCCTTCACGGCCTGCGGCGTGCCGCTGCACTGGGAATTGCCAAAGACCTCGATCTTGTAGGAAAATGCTGGGGCAGCCGTGTCGGGAATCTCCCAAGAAACCGCGATCTGCCTGCCTGTCGTTTCGGCCCGCACGTTGGTCACCGCCGGCTTGTCCAGCACCGGCAGGTCGGGTTGTTTCACCGTGAAGGCATGCTTGTCGCCGCTGACCAGTGGCTTGCCCTTGAGTTGTTGCGGCAGCAAATCCGTCTGGGCGGAATACTCAATGGCGGCATATTCATGCTCGTCCTCGGCAACGGTGTTCACCACCACATACGGCGTCTCGTTGAGGGTAATGGTGTCCGATTTCAGCCAACTGCCGTCCTTGCGGCAATAACCGAAACGCCGGTGCAACGGCCTGACAACCTTGCCGTCCGAAAGCGTCTCAATGAATCCGCTGTTGCCGCTGAACGACATTGCCGGAATCGGCAGGCGTGCGATGGCAATGAGGTGCCAGCGGCCCGCCACCGGATCCTTGATCCAGCGCCCGACGTAGGCACCCGAGTCATCGGACCCACCAACCGGCCTCCAAACCCGGCCTAACATCGTGTACCATTGCTTGCAGGTGACAAAAGGCCAGGGATCCGCGCCCAAGGTGCCGCTGCAGCCCTCCCCGCCGTAGTCGTTCTTGATGTAGAGGTTTGGCGCCACATCCGTGAACCGCACCGGGGTGCCGTCCGCACCGCTGCCCCAGAACGACCACACCGAGCCGGGCCGGAACGCCGCCTGCAGCTTTTCGTCCGGATTGGGCGTGAAGCCGGGGCCGTCCGGAACGGCACCGAGGAACCCGGCATAGAAGCTGACGTTGTTAGGCTTGGGATTGAAGTTGGTGTTCCAGTTGGCGTAATAGGTGCCCGAGGGCCACCACGGCCAGCGCAGGTCCATCATGATGATGTCCGAACCGTTGGCGATGTTCTCCTGATACCAGGTCGCCCGCAAGGTGCCTGGTGTCAGATAGACAAGTGCGGCGAGCGGAAGAATGAGTTTGCGGGTAGATTGGATCATTGTCTGTTAGTTTGGGCTGGAAATTGGCAATGCGCTCTATTCGGTCACGTTGCCGCCCGGGTCATGGCAATGGGGTGCTTGTTGGTTTTCCATGAGGGGGCAACGGAGGAAGCGGGACAGTGGCGATGAGGTGTGGGGAAACTACGGCAGCTCTGTCAGCAACGCGTTTTTGAACTCGATCGGTCCCCCTTCCGATTGGAAGGCGATTTTGCCGAGCTTGATTTCAGCCATGATCGCCCAATTGACGACCTTGCCGTTGATCTTGATGATGAGCAGGTCCTCATTGCAGTGGATTTCGAGCTTGTTCCATGACAGCTTCTCGTAATTCTGCGCGTCACGGAACTTGACGACGCTGGCGCAATTACCGGCGAATTCATGATTGGCGTACGCCTTCATCAGCGTCTTGTCGCCGGTAATCACGAAGTCATGAAACGCATACAGCGTTCCGCAGTCGCCTGTCTGCAACTGGATTTCCACGCAATGGGGCAGGAAAGTCGTCGGCTTCTGGTCGCCGATTCTCACCAGCAGGCCGCTGTTGGTTTTGATTTCCGGATCCGGATAGCGGAATTCGGTGTTGAAAATAAAATTCCGATAATCCTTTTTCGTTCCAAGCCAGCCCTTCGGCTCGCCGGTCAGATGCAGCACGCCATCTGCGGTGATGGAAAACACATCCTCCTTCTTGCCGTTGTCCATCAGGAAAAAATCGAAGTCGTTGAGCGTGGCATTCTTGAGCAGGTCAACTGGCTGGCACACGCACTTCTTGGCATCCGCGTCCGCGCCGAAAAGCGGCAAGCTTGATGACAGGACAAGGGCAAGGGCAGCAGATACGACTATTTTGGTTTGTGACATAAGTCTTGGGGTTGGAAGATCGGTTTGAGGAAGGCGGGATTGCCGGGATAGTGAGAAATCCGGCGATTGCGGCGCAATGCCTGCTGGCGGGTCGAGCCAGCAAGGCCGTAGAGATTTGTATCAGTATCTTTTAACTGGGTCAAGAATAAATACAGAATATCCGTGTCTTTCATGAACTCACAAATGAACGCAGGAACCCTACCCGCTATCTTTTGCGCCTCCATCTGTGAGGATTCAGGGTTTTCCCCGTCTGGAGTTTAGAGCGCCCCAGATTGCCTTCGACAATCCCAGCCTTGGTACCTAATTGACAATTGGACGGCATACAACTTTACAATTGGACGGCTTGACAGTTTGCAATTGGACGCTAATCTCCGTTGCAAATGTCCGACACCCCCACCCTTTTACCACGCCCACTTCGACGAGCCGTTGAGGCGGCTTTGGCGGATACACCAGTCGTGGCGGTGCTCGGCCCGCGGCAGGTTGGGAAGAGCACTCTCGTCAGGGAATTGGCACCTGATCGACCCTTTTATGATTTGGATGTGGCGGCCCTCGGCGAGACGGCGGCGGCGGATCCCGCGGGATTCCTTGAGGGACTGCCTCCCGTGGTGACGCTGGACGAGGTGCAGCGGGTGCCGGAATTGCTGCGGGCCATCAAGGTTTCGGTGGATCGGGACCGCCGTCCGGGGCGCTTTCTTCTGACCGGGTCGGCTAACCTGCTGTTGCTCCCCCATTTGAGCGACTCGCTGGCTGGCCGCATGGAGGTGATTCACTTGCACCCGCTCACCGAGGCGGAAAAGGAGCGGGCACCCGGGCTGTTTTTGGAGATCTTTCTCGCCGGTACCATGAAACCCGAAATCCGGCCCGAGAC
>Ga0118677_10011302_pt1 | contig 13423 bp, 10 predicted proteins | sample AliMusrvi5mmetaG_FD_86154 | JGI IMG/M metagenome (GOLD analysis project Ga0118677, IMG submission 86154)
TTATTAATCAATAAATTGCCAATTGAATTGCAAGGAGTATTTTCGTTTGCCGACAAAGCAAGCCTGTTCGATTTAACATTTAAATCACCTACCTCCTCCTTAGGCGATCTGTTGGGTTTTATTCCCGAAAAATATCAAAAAAATCTAAAAGGGATAGAAACAAATGGCGCTATCACTTTTGGCGGATTTGTGAAAGGGACTTATTCAGGCGACTCTCTGCCCGCTTTTAATGTCGATCTGAAAATTGCAGGTGGCCGATTGAAATATCCAAAATTACCGAAAGAGATTGGTCAGATTGAGATAAATGCCAATATTTCCAAACCGCAGGGAGTACTCGATCTCACCAGGGTCGATATCGGGAAAGCAGATGCCTCTTTAGCCGGGAATCAGGTTAAAGCTGCTTTGAGTATTTCCACACCTGTGAGCGATCCCCAATTGCAGGGAAGTCTCAAAGGTGTAGTTGACTTTGCTTTACTAAGGCAGGCAATCCCTATGGATTCGATTGATTTAAAAGGAATTGTTGATGCCTCAGTTGAATTCGACGGACGATACTCCTCCATTGATAAAGGGGACTATGAAAATTTCAAAACCGATGGAAAGATCTCATTCCAGAACTTCGTGGTTGCCTCGAAATCTTTACCGCAAAATTTTGAGGTGAAATCTGCAAACGTCAGTTTGAATTCAAAAGCAATTTCATTAACCCAGCTATCAGGAAACTTTGGAGAGAGCACATTTACCGCTCAGGGAACAATCACGAATTACTGGAGTTATCTGTTGCGCAAAAGTGTTTTAACCGGAGCGATCACACTTAATTCAAGCTACTTCAATTTCAATCAGTTAATGGTAAAAACAAATTCTGGATCCAAAGAGTCCGGTGAAGCGGGTAAATCCTCGGGGATTCCTGAAAACCTGAATTTAACCATACAAACATCAGTTACCAGGGCACTTTATGACAGACTGAGCATCACAGGAATTACGGGGAAAGTGATAATCAAAGAGCAGAAAGTTATTCTTGAAGGGTTGAATATGAATATGCTTCAGGGAAAAGTATTGATTTCGGGCACCTATTCTACACCCAAAGGGGCAGTACCGGATTTCGATATTAAATTGGATATTAAAGATGTTGATTTGCCAACTGCCTATCAATCATCAGGAACCATCCGGCATTTCCTTCCAATTGCAGGTCAAAGTACCGGAGCCTTCAATTCTTCAATTTCTTTTACCGGCAAAATCGGCCCCGATGACACACCCGTATTTACGAGCATAAATGGAGGAGGCACCTTAACCGGGAAAAATATAGAGTTGGTCGGAGCTGACTTTTTTAATGAAATCGCAAAGTATTTTAGAAAAGATCTTTTTAAACGGGTCAAAATCAGCGATTTTACAACAAACTTTAAAATGGTAAACGGGGGTTTGACCGTCGCGCCATTTAGTACCCGGTTAGCGGGACAGGATGTAACCATATCCGGAAAGCAATCAGCAAACCTGATTCTGGACTACAAACTTGATTTCAAGGTAAATAAGGAAGATCTGAGTCAGGATGTAAATACCTATATCGGTTTTGTACCGGGAGCTGAGAATATTAAAAAATATCCGATTGAAATCAACCTGGGAGGGTCATTCGACAAACCGGACGTAAAAGTTGATCTAACTGAGGCCAAGGACCTGGTTGCGAAAGAGTTCACCAAAAAGGCGGGGTCGGCGATCCAGGATGCCCTCAAGAAATTCGGGCTGGATAAGTTGTTTAAATGAAATCGCCATGATAAGAATATCACCAACCGAAATAAATATTTCCCCATGGCGATTCCATCTGGCCTTGAAAAAACAAATTATATACAGATGAAACCCTCATGAACTTACAACCAAAAAAGGCAATGTAAAAATCAATGAGGGTTCCACACGGATCAAGAATCTAAATATTAGTAAGTTAATTAAAATTTATACGTGTGAAATAAATGGCGCTTTAGAGCAACTTTTTTAACCACAATGTTCACAAAGATAAATTCACAAACATCACTAAGCTTCTGTTTAAAAATTAAATTGACCTTTTTTTGGCCGTAGGTCATTAATTTCAATAGAAAAATAAGTCTGAAAAGACCAATTGTCTGTCAGGACATTAACAGATTCATGGTTAAATCCCTACGGGAAATTTATTCCCGGAATTATGCTTTTCCAGGGAAATTAAAACAGTTTCAAAGTAATTCGGATAATTCAATCTTGCATGCAACCAGCATACCACCAGCATATTAAATCGATATTTCTTAGTTTATTTATTATTGCATTCTCATTGACAATAAAAGCCCAGGAGACCAATTATCATGGGTTTAAATGTCTGGACTTTAAATTCGAGGGGCAGGATGCCAAAATCGTTTTTCCTGAGAAAGCTGATGCCGGCCGTCATTGGATCTGGAGAGCCCGATTCTGGGGTCATGAGCCACAAACTGAGATAGCCTTACTGAAGAAAGGATTTCACGTAGTTTATATTGATGCTGCCGAATATTGCGGCAATCAGGAGGCTGTAAATTTATGGAACCATTTTTACGATTATTTGATCTCCCAATACCAGTTGAACCCCAAAGCTGTACTCGAAGGATTCAGTCGCGGAGGTCTTTATGTTTACAACTGGGGCTCAGAGAATGTCACTAAAGTTGCCTGCATCTATGCCGATGCTCCGGTTTGCGATCTGCGTAGCTGGCCTGGTGGAAAAGGGAAAGGGGCTGGCTCACCGGATGACTGGAAAGCTCATCTAAAAGCTTACAACCTCACTGAACTGACCGTAAATAAATTTAAGGAGATGCCTATTTACAATGCGGTGAAATTGGCAGAAGCCCGTGTTCCGGTCATCCATGTTTGCGGAGCTAAAGATGAAGCAGTTCCAATTGAAGAGAATACGTATGTCCTTGAAAAAACTTATAAGGAAGCAGGGGGTGAAATCCAAATTATTGTCAAGGAAGGGGGAGGCCATCATCCGCACAGTTTAAAGGATCCCTACCCTATCGTACGTTTTATTCTTTCGCATACTGCCCCCGAACTACAGGATCTTCCATCGCCTCCCAATTCAAAAATGGTCATCAGTTTTAGAGGAACTATCGACAATTGCCGGATAAAATTTGACCATGAAAAAAAAGGGAGAGTTGCTTTTCTCGGAGGGTCAATTACCTTTAATTCCGGTTGGCGAGACAGTATTTGCAACTATCTGCAGCAAAAGTTTCCGGAAACTGACTTTGAGTTTATCAATGCGGGTATTCCCTCGACCGGTTCTACCCCGGGAGCCATGAGACTCGTCCGTGATGTTTTATCGAAAGGAATGATCGATTTATTATTCGAAGAAGCTGCAGTAAATGATGCCACTAATGGTATTAGTCCTAAAATGCAGCTTAGGGGTATGGAAGGAATCGTTTATCATGCGATCAAATCAAATCCGAATATGGATATCGTGATGCTTCACTTTGTGGATCAGGATAAGATGGCAGATTATAACCGGGGCAAAACACCGGAGGTGATTGAACAACATGAGAAAGTGGCTGAATATTATGCGATTCCATCCATCGATTTCGCCAAAGAAGTAAACGACCGGATCCTAAACGGGGAGTTTTCCTGGCGCGATGATTTCAAAGACCTGCACCCTTCCCCATTTGGACAGGCCATTTATTTCAGAACAATCAAGCATTTTTTTGATACATCATGGAAAAATCCCGCTCCAATGGAACAAAACCCTAAAAAACTACCCGGTAAAACATTGGATACTAATTCATATGTCAATGGTCATTTTGAACCGATTAAAAATGCAAAACTGAAGTCGGGTTGGAAATTAATCCGTAACTGGATACCCGAAGATAAAGTGTCCACCCGGGAGGGATTTGTCAATGTTCCTGTTCTAGAGGCCTTACAACCCGGGGCAACGTTAAAATTAAAATTCTCGGGTACCGCCATCGGGTTATTTGTTACCTCCGGTCCTGATTCAGGGATGCTTGAATATAGTATTGACGGAGCAGCCTTCAATACTTCCGATCAGTTCACCCAATGGAGCCAGCAACTCCATCTTCCCTGGCTGATTATGCTTGAGGATGAGCTTCTGGCAGGCAAGCACACCTTGCAATTGAGGGTGTCAGCAACAAAGAATCAAAGAAGCAAGGGTTTTGCCTGCCGGATTCATCAATTTGCAGTCAATAATTATAATCAATAATCTTATCTTTGCAATTCTATATAGGGAAAAGATACAAATTCTTAAAAAAAAAATATGAAGATTGCACTGATCGGTTACGGGAAAATGGGAAAAGAGATCGAGCAGATTGCCATTAGTCGCGGCCACACGATTGTGCTAAAGATTGATATTCAGAACCAGGCTGATTTAACCATTGAGAATCTTTCAATGGCCGATGTTGCCATAGAGTTCACGGGGCCTGAAACTGCAGTTGGCAATTATTTGAAATGTTTTGAAGCCGGTGTACCTGTTGTTAGCGGAACCACAGGGTGGCTGGAGCAGAGAACAGTTGTTGAGAAAGCCTGTTCGGACAAACAAGGTTGTTTCTTCTATGCCTCCAACTTCAGCCTGGGAGTCAACATCTTCTTTACGTTGAACAAATACCTGGCAAAAATCATGAAGGAATTTCCTCAGTATGATGTCTCAATGACCGAGGTGCACCATACCCAAAAGCTGGATGCACCCAGCGGGACAGCGATCACCTTAGCTGACGATATCCTTAAGTTGAGCGAGACTAAAACCAATTGGACTATCCGCGAGCCAGAATCAATTAAAGAATTATATATCAAACCTATACGCGAAGGTCAGGTTCCAGGGATTCACACCATTAAATACGACTCAGAGGTGGATTATATTGAGATTACCCATAGTGCATACAGCAGAAAAGGGTTTGCCTTCGGAGCAGTGCTGGCAGCAGAATACAGTAAAGGGAGAATTGGAGTATTTTCAATGGCAGACCTTCTGAATTTTTAACAAAACAAAATTAAATAAGAATGAATAATTTATTGGAAAGCAAATGGTTTAAGTTTGGCCTGGTTGGTGGTCTTTACCTGCTATGGGTTATTTGGTTAAGTAATTTCTGGTGGCTTATTGGATTAGCGATCATTTTTGATACCTATATTTCCAAAAAGGTTCATTGGGCCTTTTGGAAAAAGAAAAACCCGCCGGGAGGAAAACAAACGAAAGTAGTCGAGTGGGTTGATGCCATAATCTTCGCAGTCATAGCGGCTACCTTTATCCGGCTGTTCTTTATTGAAGCCTATACAATTCCTACCTCTTCGATGGAAAAATCGATGATGGTTGGTGATTACCTGTTTGTAAGCAAAACCGCCTACGGTCCCAAAATGCCAAATACACCTATTTCTTTCCCGTTTGTGCATCATACAATGCCGCTTTCAAATACTGTTCAATCCTTCTCAACCCTCATCCATTATCCTTACCGGAGAATTGCCGGTACAGGGAAGGTTAAAAACGACGATGTCGTAGTTTTCAATTTCCCTGAAGGTGATACCGTTGCAGTGAGTATGCAGGAGAGAAGTTATTACGAAATGGTACGTTCCTATGGCAGGGATAGAGTTTGGGGTGATAAAAGCACTTTTGGAGACATAATTTACCGTCCGGTAGATAAGCGGGAAAACTATATCAAACGTTGCATCGCCATTCCCGGTGATTCCCTCAAACTTGTAAAAGGACAGGTTTATGTCAATGGAAAGCCTCAAAAGGAGATTCCCGGAATCCAGTATAAATACCTGATTACCACCAATGGGACAGCTATTAACGACAATATTTTGGAAAAACTGGATATCACCCGTTCCGAAATTGAAGGCTCTGACTCCCGTTACATCCTCTCCCTCACTGCAGAACAGGCAAAAAAGCTGGATGGAATGAAGTTTATCCAATCCAAAGAAAGAGTGACCTGGCCATCTGAAAACAGTGACCCGGCAATCTTTCCAAGCGACCCAAAGTTTACCTGGAATCTTGATAATTTTGGCCCGATATGGATTCCCAAAAAAGGGGTAACCATTAATCTTACGCTGGCCAATCTTCCTTTATTTAAAAGAATCATAGGTGTTTACGAGGAGAACGATCTAAAGGTTAAAGACAATACCATTTACATTAATGGGACTCCGGCTACTACCTATACTTTTAAAATGGACTATTACTGGATGATGGGAGATAACCGCTACAATTCGGCTGATTCAAGGTACTGGGGATTTGTGCCTGAAGATCATGTGGTAGGGAAGGCATCTTTTGTTTGGCTTTCACTGGACAAGAACAAAAGTTTCTTATCTAAAATTCGTTGGGAAAGGTTTTTTATGAGTGTTAAGTAGTCTTTCTGAGTTCTAATATTTATACAAAGACGGGAAGAAGACGAGGAAAAGATTTTAAACAAAAACTTTGCGGATTTGGTGTTCTGAAGAGGACAATAATTTTCAGAACGTACTCACTTCCTTTGAGTTTAAAAATATTTGGTACATGCGGACTTTTAGCCGGATAATCGTTGTATTTATCTCATTAGCAATTCTTCTTTCTTGTAGAGCCTCTGGTTATATTGCAGATCCTCAAAGCATTAAAAGGCAAGAACAAATGCGGAATTATCGTACAGGTGTCAACATCGCTGATATTGGATTGATAGTTGCAGCTTCTGTGGGTGCTTTATATACCGGTATGAATGTGTATGCAAATCCTCAATCCCAATCGTTTAAGAAAATGAGGTTGATCAATGATTCAAATGATACCCTTTTTGTAAATATGGTAACCGATTTCCATTGGAAGGATTCGACCTTTTGTGACATTCGGGAAATAGTGTTGCCTCCTTTGCAGAAAGCCCAGATGATCGTTCCTTTGGGCGCTGTATACAATATTTTCTTCAGGAATGAATTCAATGCCCCTGACGATGAAAAGGTGGAGATAAATACTGCTCAAATCCGCAAAGTCAGACTTAAGCCTGGAAAAATCAAATCAGGAGATCAAATAAAAAACTAAAATAATCAGACGATGCAACGAGGATTACTGACAGGAATAATGTTTGGAGTGGCTATGGTCATTTTTGCCTTACAAAATTCGGTCAAAGTTCCGGTAAAATTCCTTTGGATGAAATTCGCCGAGGTCCCGCTAACGCTGATTTTGGTAATCCCCCTTCTAATTGGGGTATTAGTAACCGCACTCTTTGCATACATTGATAAACAAAGGCTGAGAAGCAGAATTAAAAAACTTCAGGTCAGATTAAGGGAGTTTGAAAATCCTGAAACTGAAGATGAAACCTTTCAAAAGTCAGAAGATTTAAATGCCGGGGATGAAATGACTGTTGAAGGCGAGCCGGGTCACAAATTTTTCGACTATTAAATGGACAATCAGGAACCAAGCGCCTTACTGAGCATCGCTTATCTTGCACCAGTTCAATATTATACCAAACTGATTAATTATCCTCACATCTATATTGAATTTTGTGAGAATTATGTGAAGCAATCGTACCGAAATCGTACGGTAATCCTTGCAGCCAACGGTCCGTTACAACTGACATTGCCCATAGTTGATGGGCCTCGGGCAAAAGGCCCTATCCGGGATCAGCTGCTTTCGTATGACTATCCCTGGCAACAAATGCATTGGCGAGGGATTAGTTCCGCTTACAACAATTCCCCTTTTTTCGAATATTATGCTGATGACCTGGCCCCATATTTTCAAAAAAAAAGATGGAAATATTTAACTGATTTCAATATTGAAGTGCAACAAGCTGTTTTGAAGGCAATTAATTTTGATGCTCCGGTTAAATATACAGGGGATTATACCCCGGTTGGTCAGGTTCCTGAAACTATGGATGATTTTCGATATGTCATTCATCCAAAACCCCAAAGGCAAATTGAAGATAAACATTTCTTCCCTGTACCATATGTCCAGGTATTTCATGAAAAATGGGGATTTGTACCGAATTTAAGTATTCTGGATTTGCTTTTTAATGAAGGGCCCGAAAGCATCGGTTACCTTAGATCGTGTATTCCCTCAAAATAAGTGACCGGGTGACTATGTTTAGGATCTGAATGACATCGGTTCACTCTAAATCGGATCAAATTTTCCCCAATCTTTTTAATTCCCAGAAACATTTAGCAGTCGCATTAATGTCAACAGCGGCATCGTGTGCTTCGTCGAAACCGGTTCGGAAGAGCTTATAATGCAATTCTGACAGCTTTGGCCATTTATACCCGTAAGGACCCTGAATTGCACAGAAATTTGTGGAACTTTCCATAGTGCAGATTTTCTTTTTGGAAGGGATTGGATTTGTGAGACCCATTCTCAAAAATTCGGCTCCGACAATCATTGCATCAAAACTGATGTTGTGAGCTACAAGGATCTCAGAACTATTAATTTGAGAATGAAACGTATCCAATACATCTCTTAAAGCAATTCCTTCGCGAATTGCCCGATCATTTGAAATGCCATGAATCAGTGAAACATCAGCCGGAATCTGAAAACCTTCAGGTTTGATGATAAAATCACCGCCAGATAATTGAGTGCCATTTTTATCATAAATCAGAAAAGCCAACTGCACCAACCGTGGCCAATTTTTCAAATCGGTTACAGGGGCTTTCCAATTTTTGGGTAATCCTGTCGTTTCAGTATCAAAGAATAAATACATAATCAAAGTTTTTCTTTTACAAATTTCCGAACAATTTCATTATGGTCGAAGGCCATTTCAGGCAGGGAATCCAAAGGGAACCATTCTGCTATGGCGGCATCATCACCTCCAAGAACCCGGGCATTGCCGCGAATCTTACCATAAAAGACAGTTGTAACGGTGCGGTGCCTCGGATCTCGTCCAATGGCATCAAATGTAAAAAATTGCTTTAGTGCGACATTTTTTAATCCGGTCTCTTCCAGTAATTCGCGACTGCAAGCCTGTAAAAGTGTCTCTTCCATCCCCACAAAGCCTCCAGGTAATGCCCAAAAACCCTGAAAAGGATCAAATTTCCGCTGAATCAGCAAAATCAATTCCTGGCCCTCCTTTTCAGTTACAACAATAGCATCTACGGTCATGGCTAACCGGGGATATTTATACGAATATTTTAACCCAAGTTCTCTATCCTTATCTTCCTTTTTTTCCTTTTCAGCATTTCGCCATACGATATAGATAACAATAATAATTGCCACTATATAACCTACGATTTCGAGATGTCCCATAATTTCACTTTTCAGAGTTTAGAAATGAGATGTATTTAATCCCGGATTATCCGTCGCATAAGTCTCATCTGGTGAGTATACCTTTTTGTATCAATATTATAAATACCCGAATGGTCGACATTATCTATACGGACCTTACCCGATGAGTGGATGATTTTATTCTTTTCCCAGATAATTCCTACATGCACAATAGCGCCATCTTCGTTGTCAAAGAAGGCCAGATCACCCGGCAAGGCCTCTTCAACAAAACTCAGGTTATCACCTATAAGAGATTGTTGAACTGCATCGCGCGGCATAGAAAGACCGGCCATTTTATACAAAACCTGTGTAAAACCGGAGCAATCGATCCCAAATGGAGACCTTCCTCCCCAAAGATAGGGAGAATTGAAGTATTTAAGTGCATTATCGATAATTATTTCACGCACACCCTGCCTATCCTTGCTGGTATTATGACCAAGAATATTATAAATGACCTCACCGATTTGAAATGTCCGGGAAACCGGATCAAAATGGGGCAAGGAACTGCCAGCTACGATTAAAAAATTGGTATAATTGTCTGCCTGTTGAACAATATTAAACACATCAGTAGTCACAATCCCGGGTATTTCTGACAGATGGACAAAAGATTGTTCATCAACTTCGTTGACCATAATGCGGTCTATCCAACCCTCATAACCGTCAAAAGCAAGTTTTATCCGGCACCATTTAGCCTGCTCTTCTATAATGGTATAGTGTTCACCGAAAAGTATTTGAGTACACATTTCTCCTTTTTCGCGCGGTTCAGAACGGACAGGAACAATACTTAGGTTGGAGATTCCGTATCTCATTAAAAAATTATTACTTTTGATTATTCCCAAATATACGAATTTATTGGTTGTTTCTTGAACCATGCCAAAAGAGAAAAGGATGAATCCACAAAAGAAAAAATGGTTTGAATCGGAAAGCTGGCACACGATTTATATAACCTCCATCTTTATCATTACGGCCATCGTCCTCTATTTTGCGCTGCCACAGGAAGGGAGATTCCGCTACGAATTTCAGAAAGGTAGACCCTGGATGCATGCAACCCTGATCGCTCCATTCGACTTTGCCATTATGAAATCGGATCAGCTAATCAGTGAAGAACGCGACTCTCTTTTGAGGTCTTTAACTCCTTATTTTCAATATCATGACTCAGTCAGAAAGCAACAAGTCATAGCCCTTTCATTAAAAATTGATGAGATCACGCTCAAGGAAAATACAGAGATTCTTTATTCAAGAGTAGTCAAAAATAAAGTACTCACCATATTTGATAAAATCTATCTTACAGGAATTCTCGAACAAGGGATAATCAACTCGGAGGCGTTATCAGGTAAAAATGAGTTGCTGGTCGTCAGAAATATTTTAGCAGAAAAAGTTCCTGTCGGACAGCTATACTCTTTAAAAACAGCCTATTTGGAAGCCAATGCAGCTCTTGACCTGCTAAAAAACAGCGATCCTGATTTAAAGCAAATTATTGAAAAATTTCATGCGGAAGATTACCTGGCTGTTAACCTCACCTTTGATCCTGATAAGACTGAAACAGAAAAGCAAAAAATCCTGGAGAATCTCAGCACCACCAATGGTGTTGTACAGGAAGGTGAACGTATTGTTTCACAGGGCGACGTTGTCTCCCCGCATACCTATCTGATACTCGAATCACTGAAATCAGCCTCCGAAAAAAGCCGCGGGGATCTGACCAAATCCTACCTGATTATTCTTGGTAAAGCGGTATTTATCAGCATGTTAATGCTTACGTTATTTCTGTTTATTTATAATATACGCCGTAAATTATTGAAATCAAAACGGGATGTCACCTTTACCCTGGTGATGATGATTCTGATGATCTATTTTTGCCGGGTCATTATTTCGTCAAATACCATTCCGATTTACATCGTTCCATTCACTGCCCTGGCCCTGATTATACGAACCTTTTTGGACGCCCGGCTTGCCATTTTTGTAAACACAATTACAGCATTAATAGTTGGCTTTATGGTTCCCAACGGATATGAGTTCGTCCTTCTTACTATACCAGCAGGGAGCATTGCCGTGATCAGTCAGAATAATCTACAAAGGCGTGACCAGCTAATTCTGACTTCAATTATTGTCTTTTTTGTATATGCATTTACCTATATCGGAATCTCATTGATCCAGGAGGCTAGCCTTTCAGGGATAGACTGGGAGGTTATGAAATGGTTTCTCATTAATGCCGCACTAACGTTAATTACGTATCTCCTGGTTTTTGTAATTGAAAAGTCATTTGGGTTTATTTCGGATGTCACATTGATTGAATTATCCTACTCCAGCCAAAAACTACTTCGGAAACTTGCTGAAGAGGCACCCGGTACTTTCCAACATTCCATGCAGGTAGCCAATCTGGCTGAAGAGGCCATCCTGCAACTTGGAGGTAATCCTTTGCTGGTTAGGGCTGGAGCACTTTACCATGATATTGGGAAACTGGTAAATCCACAATATTTTATTGAAAATCAAACATTTGGAATAAATCCACACGATCAGAGATCGGTTCAGGAGAGCACGCAAATAATCATGAACCATGTCAATAATGGAGTAGAACTTGCCAGAAAACATAAAATTCCGGAGCAGATCATTGATTTCATCCGAACGCATCACGGGACAACAATAACCGGTTATTTTTATGTTGAATTAAATAACAAGCCTGATCAGGAGATCGATAAAAAACCATTCACTTATCCCGGACCAGTTCCATCAACCCGTGAAACCGCAGTGGTTATGTTGGCTGACAGCATCGAGGCAGCCTCCAGAAGCCTGGATAAAAAAGATGCCGCTAACCTTAAAGAACTGATAGAATCTATCTTCGATCGAAAAATAAAGGCCGGTCAGCTTGATTATGCACCCTTGACATTCAAGGATATTACACTTTTGCAGCAAATTTTTCTCGAAAAATTATTGAATATCTATCACGCCCGCATCACCTATCCCCTAAAAGTGACCTGACAAGGAACCTTCTCCGGGTTCATATTTTAATTTATAATAGCCTTCCAATTTATAATTATTCTAATCCCATTCCAATCGTTGAAATTCAATCAGTTTTACTATTTTTCGACCTTAAATTTTACAATCGGCAAATATTATGACAATCATCAAAAAAGGTCTCATTCTCTCACTGATATTGTGGTTCTTCACAGCCTCTTCTTTCGGCGAAAATAAGGATCAGGAAGGATATAAGTTTGAATTAATTAAGGAGGTACTCCACACGTCGGTTAAAAATCAGTATCATTCAGGAACCTGTTGGTCTTTTGCCGGGATGTCATTCTTTGAAGCGGAGATGCTTCGGATGGGAAAGCCGGAAGTTGATTTATCCGAAATGTTTGAGGTAAGTCAGTGTTACCGAGACAAAGCTCAAAAATATGTCAGGATGCAGGGCAAAATTGGGTTCAGTTCCGGTGGTGAGCTTTATGATGATTTATATGTTGCCAATAAATTTGGTCTTGTCCCGGAAAGTGCATTTCCAGGGATCAAATATGGGGAAGAGAAACATGTACATGGCGAAATGGATGAGGTTCTCCTCAAAATGGTCGAGGCAGTTGTGGAAAACAAGGATAAAAAGCTTACCAATGTCTGGGACATTGCGGTAGGAAAAACGCTGGATGCATACCTTGGTGACCTTCCTGAAAAATTTGATTATCAGGGTAAAACATACACTCCAAAATCTTTTGCTTCCGAATATTGCGGTATTAACCCGGATGATTACGTCCAAATCACTTCTTTTACTCATCACCCTTTTTATCAGACATTTAGCCTTGAAGTTTCCGACAACTGGCTCTGGAGTCCCTTCTATAACGTTCCACTTGACGAATTTCAGGAGATTGTTGATTATTCACTGCAAAACGGGTATTCTGTATTATGGGCTGCCGATGTGAGTGACAAAGGATTTGCAACATCCACAAAAGGCATTGCTGTCGTACCGGATAAGACGCCGAAAATTATGAATGAAGTCGAAACCGCAAAATGGGATAGTCTATCTGAAAAAGAGAAGGATGCTACCTATTATAAATTTGACAAACCTGTTAAAGAACGTGTGATTAGCCAGGAAATCAGACAGATGGCCTTTGACAATCTGGAAACAACCGATGATCATGCGATGCATCTGATCGGAATTGCAAAAGATCAGAACGGTGCACTTTACTATAAAGTGAAAAATTCCTGGGGTAGTTACAACCAGTTTAAAGGATACTTTTATGCTTCGCAACCCTATTTGCGCTA
>Ga0118677_10011304_pt1 | contig 13420 bp, 10 predicted proteins | sample AliMusrvi5mmetaG_FD_86154 | JGI IMG/M metagenome (GOLD analysis project Ga0118677, IMG submission 86154)
CTTTTCCTTTGGGCGATACTCGGTGGCTTTCATGTCGGGGTTCACGCCATTCAATTTGAGGATGTGCTTGTAGGCCGCCCAGGTTTCCTGGCGGCTCTTCTCCGGTTGGAAGAAGACCACGAAGCGCACGCCATGCAGCGCATTGTCCACGGCATTGCTGGCGTTCAGCAGCGCCAGCCCGACGATGCCGGCGACGAAGAGGGTGGCCGCGATGCAGGTCGTCGCGGCAAAGGCCATCATCGGATGCCGGCGCAGGCTTAAAAACGTTTCCATTAACACGTACTCGATACGAGATAACATGGTGGGCTCACATCATTTCTTCAGCAGTTACCAGTGCTTCGGTGCATTCCGCGTCGGCATCGAGGTCCGCGGGGTAGTATCCACCGGACTCGACGTCGCCGATCACACGTCCGTCGCAGAAGTAGATGACGCGACGTTGCATGGAATCGACGATCTCGCGGTCATGGGTTGCCATCACCACGGTGGTGCCTTTGGCATTGATGGCATCCAGCAGCTTGAGAATATCCAGGGAGGTATCCGGGTCCAGGTTGCCCGTGGGCTCGTCCGCGAGCAGGATGGGCGGGTGATTGATCAGCGCGCGGGCGATGCAGAGGCGCTGCTGCTCGCCGCCGGACAACTGCTGTGGGAAGGCATTGCGCCGTTCCGCCAGACCAACCTGCTCGAGAAGGTCGTTCACCCGCCGGCGGATGATCTGGTGCGGCGTGCCGACGACCTGCATCGCAAAACGCAAGTTCTCCCGTACGGTCTTGTATTCCAGCAGTTGGAAGTCTTGAAAAACCACGCCCAGCCGGCGGCGCAGGCGCGCCACGCCGATTGCCGAAAGGTGACCGACGTCATGTCCCTCGATCAACACACGGCCGGACGCGGCTTTGATTTCACGATACATGAGTTTCAGCGCGGTCGATTTTCCCTGTCCGCTCGGGCCTACGAAGAAGACAAATTCCCCTTTGCCGATCTGGAGATGAATGTCGTTCAAGGCCCGAATCCCATTGGGATAGACGACCGACACGTCCTGGAACTCAATAACAGGTTGAGTAATCACGGAGGGATTATACCCCAAATCCTATTGCAAGTGAACCCGAGTATCGTTTTTCAGTGATTTACACAAAAAGACCCCGGCATTTCGCCGGGGTCTGTGAGCTTAATCGAGGAAGTCGCGTAACAGTTGGCGTTTCTTGTTCGCCCGCAATTTTTTCAGCGCTTTCGCCTCGATCTGGCGGATGCGTTCGCGGGTGACCTCGAAGATATGGCCCACCTCTTCCAGGGTGCGCGCGTAGCCGTCATCGAGGCCGAAGCGCAGCTTCAGCACGTCGCGCTCGCGCGGGGTGAGCGTATTCAATACCGATTCGAGTTGCTCGCGGAGCACCAGAATGGTGGCGGCGTCAGCCGGTGAGGTGGCGTCCGAGTCCTCGATGAAATCGCCCAGGTGGCTGTTATCTTCTTCGCCAATCGGCGTTTCCAGCGAGAGCGGTTCCGGGGCGATCTTGAAGATCTCGCCCATGCGGTGCACCGATTTCGCCTTTTCCTCCGCGGTGGCGAAGGGGCCGTCCATCTCTTCCGCAATTTCTTCCAGACTCGGTTCGCGGCCAAGGTCCTGCACTAACTGGCGGGAGACCTTGATCAATTTATTGATGGTCTCGACCATATGCACCGGGATGCGAATGGTGCGTCCCTGGTCGGCGATGGCGCGCGTGATCGCCTGGCGAATCCACCAGGTGGCGTAGGTGGAAAATTTGAATTTCTTGCGATAGTCGAATTTTTCCACCGCGCGGATGAGCCCGATATTGCCTTCCTGAATGAGGTCGAGGAAGGACATGCCACGCCCGCTGTATTTCTTCGCGATGCTGACGACCAGGCGAAGGTTGGCTTCCGTCAACCGCTGCTTGGCGGCTTCTCCTCGTGAGATCGTGCGCTGTATCCAGGAGACAATCTGGCTGATCGTCGCTTCATCCGTCTTGACGCCGGCTTCCGCGAGGATGATCGATGCGGGCACCGGACGCATGCCTTCGGCGCGCTTCTCGTGAAAAACCTTGCCAATGCGCAGCGAGAAGATCAACTCATTCGTCGTTTTTTCCAAAATCGTGGTGGCATCATAGCGTGAGCGCAACTGTTCGGCTTCTTCCTCCGGCAGTTCCTCTTCTTCACCACGAGATTCCGAGCGGAATTCTTCCCAGACGCGGCGCAGGAAGAGTTGTTCCTTGACCTGTGCCGCATTCAACCCTTGCAGGATCTTGCGATACTGTTTCTCGCGCGCCTCGTACTCTTTTTTCGACCGGGCCAATTGCTCGATGGTCATGTTGTCTTTCGACATCGTCGCACGGCGCGTGGCGAAATCGTTGGCACGAGTGGCGAGGAAATTCTTGTAATACTCCAGCATCTCGCTCACGCTCATCCGCGTGGGATCGCGTTCCGGCGGAAGGCGTTTGATGGCATCGTCAAGGATGTCCATACCTTCGCGCAGCAGCTTATCGCCGGAGCGCTCAATCGCCCCTTCGATCTGATCGATCGCGGGTTCGAAGCCCAGCGTTTCCGTGCAATAATTCCAGACGCGCTGCAGTTTCATGAGCAGGTTGGATTTCTCCAACTGCTTGGCGTATTCAATTTCTTCCTTGGGCGTCAACAATGGGACGCGGCCAATTTCGCGCAAGTACATGCGCACGGAGTCATCCGGTGGGATGCCTTCGGTGGAGGAGAGCTCTTCATCGGGCAGTTCGAGCGGGCCGGCGGCAGCAGTGGCCGGACGTGCGGGCTCGGCGGCCTCCGGGAGTTTCTCAACGACCTGGATTCCTTCATTCGTCACTGTTTCCAGGATCTCGTCGATGGAATCCGCGTCAAGGTCTTCGCCGGCCAGAATGTCGTTGATCTCCTCATAGGTGATCATTCCGCCACTCTGGCGACCGCGCTCCAATAATTTGTCTACTTCCTGACTATGGCTATGCATATGAGATTCTGCCAATTCGTTCACCCCCGAGAAGGCCATCCAGCCCCATCAATTTCACCTCTACGGTTTGCGTGATCTCAGGTCATTTGCATCAACTGGCTGATGACCGCTCGCTTCGCTGCCATCCACCAGCGCATCGCGTACCGGATAGATGTACGCCATCGATCGCTGCGCGTGTCATGCAGGCTTCACGCCTGGACGCAAACCGTATATTGCCCATTCGCACAGAATTCACACCAGGTAGCCGAACAGGATTGGATCCGTCCATTGGGGGCGTTGAACTGATACTGCGATGCCCAACGTTTCGGCATGCAAACTCCCTCTATAGATTTATTCCGTCTTTTAGTGTTCGTTCCACAACCACAAATATCCTTCTACTGCGTGATGAATCATCCTGTCGAAAAATTCGCCGATTGGCGAGGAAAATTATTGTTGTGCGATTTCTTCACCCATACGCGGTAGCATCGCATCATGATTCCTCATTATCAAAAATACGTTTCGCTGCTCGCTGTGAGCGTTCCCGCACCCTTGCCGTGAACGCTTCAACCGCTTCACGATCGTTCAATGCGATCTCCTGCGGCTGCGACAGCCGACGTTCGTATTCCTCTAACAGCCGCTCCAGCAAGCTGGCCGATGACAGGGTTTCCACCGGCAAAGGCTCGCGGACGGCTAACGCCGCGATGATGGCGGCCACGCGATCATCTTCGGTGACGACCCGCCGGACATCCGGCGTTTGCCCCTGCGTGACCTGTTTCCATAGCGCGATGAATACGGTCCGATATCCTGTGTGCGTAAATGCCTCAGGCGGTACCGTCGGTATGGCTTGTTGTGCAAATTCCGAATTCTGTATCAACGCGCATAATACCTCGCGCTCCAACGGTACTTCCGCGGGCATGCCTGCCTGCTCGACCGGCTGTTCCTGGGAAGCCGGCGCGGTTGGACGTTGGGGCATACGGTCCAATTCGGCAACCTCGGCGAGCAACGCGTGCTGTAGCTCGCTGATGTCTCCCCGCGAACCCAGTGCGCGGTCGATCAGGTGGGCGGCATATTCCGCTCGTTCCAACTTCGGCAACGGTTGCAGAATTTTCGCCGCCGCACGAAAGAGGCGGACGCGCCCCCCGGCATCCCGCGCCGGGTACTGCTCTACTAACCGTTCTAATTCAAATTCCACCGGCGCCAGCGCGTCAGCCAGGCAGCGCTCGAAGGCTTCCGTCCCTGCCTCGCGCAACAGTGTATCCGGATCGTGGCCGGCCGGGAGTCTGACAATGCGTACATCCATCTCGGCGTTGCGAAATAGTGCCTGCCCGCGCAAGGCGGCATTGATACCGGCGGAGTCGGCATCATAGACCAGGTAAGCGCGGTCGGCCAACCGGCGTAAAATCTGTACATGTTCCTCGCCCAGCGCCGTCCCCAGCGTGGCCACCGCCTCGGTGAAGCCGGCCAGGTGGCAGGCGATGACGTCGAAATAACCTTCGGTGACGATGACGCGCCCGCGTTTGGCAATACTGTCGGCCGCCAGGTGCAGGGCGTAGAGCGTGCGATTCTTATGAAAGATCGGCGTCTCTGATGTGTTCAGATATTTCGGATTATCCTCCGCCGCCAGCGCCCGCCCGCCGAAGGCCACCACGCGACCCTGCCGGTCGTGGATGGGAATCATCAGGCGGTGGCGAAAACGATCGATATGACCGTTGCCGCTGGTCCGTGCCAACGCGATGCCGGCCTTCACCAGCACATCGGCGTTGAAGCCGCGTTTGAGCAGGTGGCTCACCAGCGCGTCCCATCCTTGCGGGGCATAGCCCAACCCGAAGCGCGCGGCCTGCTCCATATCGATGCCGCGGTTCTGCAGATATTGCCGCGCCATCACACCGGCCTTGCCCTGCAGGGCTTTCCCGAAGGCAATCGCCGTCGCCGCGTTGGCTTCGAACAGAAAATCGCGCTCTTCCTTCCGTTGCGGCGACGAGGACAGTGTTTCCACCGGTCGTACGCCGGCACGCTCGGCCAACCGCTCCACCGCCTCACCGAAGGAGAGATGCTCCATCTGCATGAGAAAATTGAAGGCGTCGCCGCCCTTGCCGCAGCCGAAACAGTGCCAGAAGCCCTTCGTCGGGTCCACGGAAAAGGACGGGGTTTTCTCCTGGTGAAACGGGCAGAGACCGGTGAAACGGCCACCGCGCTTCTTCAAGGCGACATGCTGCCCGATGAGCGTCAGCAAATCTGTCCGCTCACGCACCTGGTCCACGTCATACCGCAATTGAGTTTCCGCCATCGGGGTGTCACCATCAGGAGAGGGGCGAAGTACGCCTGTCTCGTCCTTCGCGTGCCGAGATTCTCAGCCATTATTATAGTTCTCCCTGTCCCCCCGTGCTTCCTGCCGATTTGTGGATCATTCCAAACCACGCAAAGCATCGATGACGGTATCTACCGAACCGTAAAAATGCTCCGGCAGCGAACGCAGGCGTTCGAGCATCTCGTCCGTCGCGCCGAGGTGCCTCACCTGGTCGAGAATTTCCTCTTTGGACGAAGGAAAGGTGATGCGCATGAGGACGGTATGCATCTGTTCTAAAGTCGGCACAGAGATCCTCCTCTCCGGCGGCGCTGCTGTGATACCCCTTGCCAAGTTCGCCGGGGATTGTCACAATGACTCTACTATGAAAACACTGCTCGTCGCGACACAGAATCGGCACAAGGTTGCCGAAATTGCCGAACTGCTCTCCGGTCTGGAGGTGCGCGTGCTCACCCTGGCGGACGTGGCTCCGGAACTGGATATCCCGGAGACCGGGATGACCTTTATGGAGAACGCGCGCGAGAAAGCCGTCACCGCCGCCATGATCACCGGTCTCCTCACGCTGGCGGACGACTCCGGCCTGGATGTCGATGCGCTGGGCGGCGAGCCGGGCGTGCATTCCAAGCGCTTTGCCGATACGGATGCGGAGCGCATCGCCAAGCTGCTGGCGCTGCTCAAAGACGTGCCGCCCGCACAGCGCACCGCCCGCTTCCACTGCGCTGTCGCCATCGCCGACCCGACCGGCGTGCTGGAGGATATCGAAGAAACGGCGGAAGGCCTCATCATCGACACCCCCCGCGGCAACCAGGGCTTCGGCTACGACCCCATCTTCCAACCCCTCGGCTTCACCCGCACGCTGGCCGAGCTGGGCATGGACGAAAAAAACGCCATCAGCCACCGCGGCAAAGCCTTCCGTCGTGCTGCCATCTTCCTGCGCGGGTGGTTCGGTCCACATTGATTCACTCCGTAGCGCGGCGATCCTCGCCGCCCGGAGGAAGAGTGAGAGATTTGCTGATAGTTCGTCTCTTCCAGATAAGCTTTTCAGGAAGAGACGAACTATGCAGACCGTTACGGGCTCATCCGCTGGGCGGCGAGGATCGCCGCGCTACGGAGTATTTCACCCTGGTCACTCCGACGCCTTCGCCTCAATCTCCCGCACCAATGCCGCCTTGGCATTGGTGTAGCCTTCGCGGTCCGTGCGGTAGGTAGCCGATAACTCCTGTTTCAGTGCCGTATAGCGGGCAGCGTCGATGGGGTGGGCGCGCAGGTAGTCGCGGAAGATGATGCCGTTCCAGATGGGATGATCCGGCGGCGCCAGATGGAGGTGGTGGGTGCGGCGGCCCATCAGGCCGTCCCGTTTGATGAAGATCAGGTGATCGGCATATTGCCAGAACTCCCACTCCTCGCGGTTCAAGTGCGGGAGCAGCACCTGCCTCGCCACTACAAATGAGGGAACTTCCAGCAGCACGTCGATGATCGGTTTCGCGGGGATGCCGGGGATGGCGGTGCTGCCGTAATGCTCGATGCGCCAGGGGTGATCGGGGCCGAGGAGATCACGCAACCAGGCGGTGAAATCCGCGAACAGCCGGAGCCATGATGGGTCGCAATCAACCAGGTAGATGTCGTCATTCTCGCCTTGCTGGTGTGGGCGAACATAGGCGTTGGTTGTAAGATGGAACTCGGCGAAATCCCCCCATTCCGCCGGGCAGGGGGCGGAAAACTCGCCGGTATAACGCCCATTCGCGGAAGCCGCGAGCCATTGCCACTGCGCGGGCTGCTGCCAAATGACGGCATCCCGCTGGCGTATCGTCCATTGGCATTCGCTCAGTTCCCAGGCATACAGATCCTCAGGTATGTCCGCAATACGCTCCACCTCGATGCCGAAGAATTTGATGCCGTGCTGCCCGAGGAGGCTTTCATAGGCGACATAGCGCATCACGTCGCCGGTGTGTTTCACTTCGCGAGGTAACCGGTCCCACAGATTGGCGATCAGGCTGTAATCTCCATCTACGGTATCGATCTGCACGCCGCCCACCAATCGCAGCACGGCATCGGTCATCATTAATCTCCATAACGCTGGCGCAACATCGGCGCAAGTTTGAGCATGAGTTGCAGGCGCTCGAAGAAGTCGCACCATTCCCCCAGTTCGGTCGCCAGCGCTGCTTCCGACGGCGGGATGAGCCCGGTTTCACAGGCGGGACCGAGTTCAGTGGCGGCTTTGCGGCGGTAGACGCTGAGGTGGCGGTCGCCGAAGCGCGCCAGTTCGAAAAAGTCTTCCGACAGCACGACCACTACCGGCACCTTGAGGGCGCCATTGATGCGCAGCTTCTCGTGCAGTTCGGGATGGGAGCGGCTGTCGACGTAGCGCATTTCCATGGGCGGGCAGGCACGCTCGATGGCCGCGAACATCGGCACCTGCCGCGTGCAGTCACCGCACCACAGTCCGCTCAGCACCAGCACCTGCATGCGGCGGGTATAGGAACCGAGCAACGCCTGTTGTTCGGGTGTTAGCGCGATGAGCGATTCATAGTTCCGCACGCTCGCGATCTGATTCGCCTCGCCGGAGGCAATGTAGGCATCATATGGCAATCCGAGCTCATAGTAGTGTCTGAAGAAATCGGACTGGGTGTCGAAATACGGCGAAGTCATGGGTGTCCTTTCGGTGAGAACCTTTGTCAGCCATTATAACCGAAGCGAAAGCATGTAGAGAAGTCCGAGGTGAACGTAGCTGAGAAACAGGGGCCGCCGCAACATCCCTGTCACGGCGGCCCGCGGGAGTCATTCCCGGCAGCGTACTACCGGCGCCCGGCTCCGGGGGCGGGTTTGACTTCCTTCATAAACCCACCTCCTTCCGAAAGCGCAGTATGGTGCGCGCTTCCACCTGCTATATCGCACGAATCCCTGTCCTTGCTAAAGAATTGTCGGTCCCCCGGTTATCCGTAGGGAATGTCCCGCCGTGGCATTCTTGTGACTGCATCGATGCCATCTCTCGATTGAGAGGCAAAAGTCGTTGCATAAAGGAAAGCGCTCCCCCGTGCTTACGGACAACAATGTGCACATCAGCCGTGTGCTAAAATGATATAAACCTGTGGGAACAATTTGGCGTAAGAAACAGTCTAACGCTATAGGAGGAGAATGCGATGAAACTATCAATGGGTTTGTTGCTTATCTGTTTGGGGCTGAGTTTGCCGATCTTCGGTCAACCTCAACCGACGATGAAAACCCCGAGCATCGCAGCGGAACAGGTTGCGAAAGTAACGGCCATCCTGGCCACAGTCAAAGTAAATGATGAGACATCACAGGTGGCGGCAGAAGATGCCCTGGTGAAGGAAGGATCGGCGATTCTCCAGGCATTGCAGGCGGTCCCGGTAATCGACACAGGCAAACCGGACATGCCGGAATTGGTTCGTTGGCAAGCTCTGGTGGTGCGTGAAGCTATCGTCCGACTAACCTGGGGTAACCCACGCGAAGTTGTTCAACAAGCACTGGTTTCACGCGCGAAGGCAGAACAGCGGGACCCCGCTACCATGTTCGCCGGGTATCCGGAATTAATCACCGACCCGCAGGTCATCCGCGCATTTCCCCAATGCCTTTTCTACGTGGTGCGGATTCTCCTCCCTGGCGCAGACCTGCATCATATCCACATACTCGTTGACACCACGCCCAGGCTGCTCGTAGTCAGATACCCATTGGTGGCGAGGGGTACTTCCATGAGTACCTTATCAATACCCGGTGATACGCTCCAACTCACCTGGATCAGCAAGCCCACCGAGTTGGCGCCTGTAATTAAAGCCTATGCGCCCATATTACCGCTTCAGTTATTTTCCTCCGGGAGGGACAGCTCTCTTCCAGTGCCATTACGTACAAATATCAGCGATGTCGCGTATAGTTGGGTACGCATCTATGAGATGTTGGTCTATGGCACCCGGTTGATCATCAACCCCGAAGTCAAAGTGCAGATGCCAACAGTAACGAACAACAATACGGATGCTTACATGAACCTTCATGCGTCGATCACCGGCACGGTCACCGCCGCCACCCTGCCGCCCAGCGGTCTCACTGGCAATGACCTGAGCGGCATCCTCATAACTACGATTTCCTATGACACGTTCAGTGGAAGGCTCGCGGATATTATCAGCCTGGATAAGATCGCCCGCGTGCCTATCGCCGCAGACACCACCGCTGCTCTGAAATTAGCGGTTGATTTGATTCATAGCCAATGGCAACTAAAGTACGACAAATTCGTATAGCCCACAAGTCAGCCACGGTTCATGTGTGGAACAAGTAGGCAAGGGGAACCGAAATGAGGCAAGGTTTTCGACCTTTCCTAACCCGGCATAGCCGGAACCAAAACGGTACATCTTTTCTTCCCCCACCTCTTTTGGGATAATACCCCCAGGAGTAGAGCTATGGCTTCCCTTCTCGAACGCTATGCATCCAAGCTGGTCGGCGTCCTTTCGTGCTTCGACCGCATCGTCATCACCGGCACCATCCCTGGTTGGTGCCACGCCGGTGGGATGGCGGGCTATCTGACCGGACAGGGTATCCGGATCTTTGACTACGCCAAGCAGTTTGCCGAACCACTCCGCGACGAGCTGGTCGCCACCGCCGAACGGCTGGCGCAGGAGCACGGTCTGCAGATCGAATTCATCCGCAAAATCGGCGCCTTCCGCAAGGAAGACCGCATTCACGCCCTCCTCGCCGAGCGCGGGACCGCCCCCGGCCTCGTGCATATCTTCTCGGCCTTGGAAACCTGCTCGGCCTTCACTCCCTGGCACGACAAGACCACGGGGACGACCGGCTTGCGCGGGAAAACGACCAAGTGCCTGCACTACTACTTCTACTTTATCGACGCGGCATTCGGGCTGTGCTACCTCCGCGTGCCCACCTGGGCGCCGTTTCGTCTGCAATTCTATTGCAACGGCCACGCCTGGCTCGCCAATCAGTTGCGCGCCGAGGGGATCGCCTGCACCCCGCTCGACAACACCTTCCTGCACATCGCCGATCTCCCCCGCGCCCAGGAACTGGCCGATGCCTTCCCCGTGGAGCGCCTCCACCGGGTCCTCGACGCCTTCGCTCGGCGCTACTGTCCGGTGATCCGCCACGTGCCCGACGGCGTCCACTGGAGCCTCATGCAGGTCGAGTACGCCACCGATCTCATCTTCCGCCGCCGGGAGGAGCTCCAGCCGCTCTACGAGACGCTCATCCGCACGGCCATCCATACGGTGAAGCCGGAGCAGGTCGCCCTGTTCCTCGGCAAAAAACTCGATGGCCGCACCACGGCAGACCTTGGCACCGACTTTCGCACCCGTGCCCAGGGCACCTGCGTGAAGCATTACCTGGGCTGGGCCGCGATCAAAATGTATGACAAGCAGGGCATTGTCCTGCGCATTGAGACCACGGTCAACAACGTGACCGAACTGAAACACTACCGCGCGGTAGAACACCGGGACGGGACGACCGCAATGAAAATCGCCCCGCTGCAAAAAACCATCTACAGCCTGCCGCCGCTCCGCGACTTGCTGCGGGCGGCGAACGACCGCTACCTCGACTTCCTGTCCGCCCTCGACGACCCCAGCGACGGACAGCGGCAGTTGCCGAAACTGGGCACCGCGCGCAAGAAAGACGGGCGCTCCTTCCGCGGCTTCAACCTGTTCACCCATGCCGACCTCGAGCCGGTGCTCGCTCTCCTGCGCGGTGAAGGCTGTATCAGCGGCATCACGAATCGGATGCTCCGTCGCGTGCTCACTGGCAAGACCAGCGCACAAATCTCTTACTTCCTGAAGCGCTGCCGCGTCTTCGGCTTGCTCAAAAAGTGCGGCAAGACCTACAAGTACTATCTCACCAAACTCGGTCGGCGCGTACTCCTGACTGCCCGCAAATTGCAGGAGTTCGTGATCGTTCCTACGCTCGCGGGGCAGCAAAGCGTCTAATTTTTCTATACACGCTGTTCAGAATTTGGCTGGTAAGGAACTAATTCGATCCCCTTGCCGCTCAATCAGTAAAGGGTAGAGATGCACATCCAGGAATGCCACGGCGGGACATTCCCTATGAACGTGTGTCAACGACGATAACTTTAAACAACCGTCGATTCTCCGGCATTCCAGGCTTCATACCGCTGACGAATCTGGCGGACGTGGTAGGCGATATTCGCCGACGAGCAGCCCAGCCGATCACCGGCTTCCCGCCAGGTCATGCCGGCGAGGAGGCAGGCGAGGATGTTGCGCTGGGTTTCCTTCAGTTGCAGCAGGAAGCTGGCCATCTCCACTTCACGCAGGGCGTTATGCTGGATGTCGCAGGAAATCTGTGCCAGTTCATCATCTCCGGCCGATGGCACGTGTTTGGCCTGTGAGCGGCGCACGGCATCGAGCAGGCGCCAGCGGGCATAGCGCAGCAGGTATTGTTCCGGGTCGCCGATGTGCAGGTCGACGGCCGGCAACGCTTCGAGGAGGCCTGCCCAGGCTTCCTGCAGCAAATCGTCGGCGTCTTCCCGGCAACAGCGGGCGTAGTAGGCGGCCATCCGTGCCATGCGCGGATGTAGCCGGGTTATTAATATATCCAGGGCGCGGCGATCACCGGATCGCGCGCCGGCTACACTTGGGTGAATCATCTCATCTCCGAAACGAAAAACAAACAAACAAACCAATGGGGCACAAACGGCCGTTGGCTCGTTGCGGTCGGAGACTGAGATGCGCTGGAGGATGATGGGGAAAGGCTTCCCGCCAGGAGGCATCAAGTCGAAGGAATACCGAAGCTAGGGCTCGTTGTGCCTAACGAGTAAGTACGCTATGCATAATAGTTTGCTGCGGGACAATCTTATTCAATGAAGATCCCTCCTTCTGGTTGATACGTGTTATACACTCTGCGAAGCACGAGGGCTTCGCAGAGTTACCTATTATATCGTAAGAACAGGTTATTTTGCTAAAGAACGTAAAAAATTAAATTTTCATCTTTGGATCTTTTGGCTCGGCGTCGCGAATAAGCAGGTAGATCGTTGGACCGATAATGATGAAGACGACGATGGTCGCCAGCAGCATGAGGCGGAAAGCCCCGGGGAAACGCGGATTCCGATAAAGGTCGATAATCATCGCCGTCGCGTAGACCACGTGAATCCCCAATACGATATACTCCCAGGTTGGCATAATGGTACTCCGTAATTCGGTAGGGGTGCATTTGCTGCACCCCTACTAAGCTTTCCGCAAACTAAGCTGTCCGAAACAGCCATCAGATATTAATCGGATGCCCGAGGGCAACCTCCACCGCTTCGTGAAACGCTTCGGAGAGCGTCGGATGCGGGTGGATAGTATCGGCGAACTGATCCGCGGTCAGCCGGTTCTGCACGGCGACGGTGGCATCGGCGATCATGTCCGTGACATGGGGACCGACGGCCTGGCAGCCGACGACCACGCCGTCCGCCTTGTTCACCACGATCTTCACCATGCCTTCGCGCTCATTGATCGCCAGCGCTTTGCCGATGGCGCGGAACGGGAAAGTGCCCACGGCCACGTCCATCTCCTTCATGCGGGCATCCGCTTCGTTCAGGCCGACGCCGGCCACTTCCGGCGAGGTGTAGAGCGCGGTGGGAATGGCGCGGTAGTCCATCGGTTTACGATGACCGAGCAGGTTCTCCACCGCGGTCAGGCCTTCGGCGGAGGCTTTGTGTGCGAGCAGGGCGCCGCCGACCAGGTCGCCGATGGCGTAGATCTTCTCAATGCCGGTGTACAGGTACTCGTCCACCTTGACGGCGCGACGCTCGATGGTCAGCCCCTGCGCTTCATAGCCGCAGCCTTCGGTAAGTGGCCAGCGCCCGGTGGCGACGAGGACGAGATCGGAGGTGGCCTGCTGCATCCCTTGCTCCTCTTGACCGCGCACGGTGTAGCTGACCGTCTTCTGGCCGTTGGCATCGCCGATTTCCTTCACCATGGCATCGGCCTGGATCTTGATGCCCTGGCGTTTCAGGCTGGTGGTCAGTTCAGCGGCAATCTGCTCGTCTTCCAGCGGCAGGATATGCCCCAGGCCTTCCAGCACGGTGACCTTGGCGCCGAGGGTGTTGAAGAAGTAGGCGAATTCCAGCCCGATGGCGCCGCCGCCGATGACCGTCATGGTAGCGGGTACTTCCGGCAGGAAGAGGATCTCATCGCTGGTGACGACGTTGGCGCCGTCCAGTCCGGGAA
>Ga0118677_10008480_pt1 | contig 13419 bp, 19 predicted proteins | sample AliMusrvi5mmetaG_FD_86154 | JGI IMG/M metagenome (GOLD analysis project Ga0118677, IMG submission 86154)
GCCTGATATGCAGCAATGGTCCAGTCAGCCGACCCAGGGGCATTCCAGAGCTTTCTGGCCTGATCATACTCAATGTGGCGATTGTTGAGGGTCCATACATTGCGGGCATCTGACTCCGAGGCGGCCCCATATCCAATTTGCGGTTTTTTCTTCATACGGGCCATTATACCAGACGCAGTTTCAACAAATTGTAAGATTGGAACCGAATTCAATGAGTTACAAAGATCCTCACACTATAGAATATAGTTATTGACGCCATTTTCAAAGATGTTCCTTGAACCCAGAAAAGTTTATTTTTCACTGTATCAGTAACATAGATAGCACAGCGAATAATATACATTGACAAATGGCGAATATGTGATTCATAGTAGAGATGAAAAGAAACTTTACTCCCGAGCGGTTCCCATCACCCAGCCTAGTTGATCATATCAAGAGCTTGTCTCGAATGGTTGATGAGAAATATGAGGCGCAAGATGCCAGTGACCCTTGGATGCATGACCCTTGGAGAGATAAAGATTATAGCTTTGAAGAGTGCGATGCGTTATCGCTTCAATTTACTCCATATCAGATAATGCGCGATATTGTAGGGAGAAAGGCAGAATTATTATTTTGGGAGTCAGGAAGAGGATGTTGCGGGATTGATAGTCAATGTGCTCATCCATCACTGCGAAACTTTATGTTTGTCGGGAAAGGGAACACTCCGTCCGAATGTTGTTCAGATTGGTGTTCAAAATACTGGAGGGAGGTGAAGTGGAAGATATTGAGCGTTGTTGAACGAGAAGGCATTGGAGAGTTGGATATTGAGGCCGTCTTTTCTGCCGAGCAATTCGCATTGGACCCAAGCTGGTTCAGATGGAATGATATTGAGGGAACAGTTGCCAGCGGCATTCAAGTTCTCAGGAGAAGGAAAGAGTTGGTATCCCAATTGGCTGCCGTCATTGAAACCACAACCAACAAGGGGGTTGAACTATTTTAACACCATACACACTATGAATAAAAACAACAACATGAAAATAGAAATAAAATACGAAGTAAGTATGGATACCATCGCCAGCCTTTTAAGCTGTGCGTTTGAAGGAGGAAGTAACTATTGGTATTTTATAGAGAACTACAAGGCACCAAAAACCCTGTCCTATAAAATGGATGGACCAGATGGAACAACCTTTTCTCATACAGACTATCCATTGAATGACGGTGGAGAACTTGAGATATTGGATATGGAGAACAAGAAGAAGTCCTACAAGTTGAACCTTGCTATCATTAAGAAGGGATGGAAAGTATTTGCAGAGAAATACCCTTGGCATTTCGCAAACGCAATTGTTGAGGAACAGATGGATGCTGAAACTGGGGATGTATTTCTCCAGTGCTGCCTTTTTGGAGAGTTGATATACGGATAACCGAACTATTTATGAAAACCGACACACCAAGAGTAAGAGAGGAGGATATAAAACCATTGCTTGAGATGAAATTCAAGAGCGACAAGGACCAGAACAAGGACCACTACTTTACATTGTGCGATACCGGAGACGAAATGAAGGTCTTCTTTGCAACAGCGGTGGATATTACCCAGCGAATGTGCGAGTCAATCGGAGTTGAGTTTCACGAGGAACTATTGATGGGGGTCCGAGTGACAAGGCAAGAAACCCCGTATCACTTGGCTTTGAAAACCACCATGTATTTTCTCGAATTTACCGAGTCCATGTAATATCAGCGCACCGGAAGCCCGAGGCCCACGGCATTGTTGCAGGTTGAAACAGTGCAGTCGTCAGTCTCAATCTGGAATGAGACTGAGCCGTGAAAACGCTGTTTTTCCGTCACGAAATCGGTTTGCGGCCCGCGATGTCAGGGCTTCATGCAGAGCGGCCCCAAGGTCATAGGTGCGCGTATCCAAGCCTGACTTTGCAACCACAGAATGAAATAAATGGCGAGCCGCATCCCCTGCCTCGCGCACATCTGGATTTTGACTGTCGTCTGCATCAAGGTCATGCGGGTTGGCATGGCTATACCTGCATGTCTCTACGGTCTGGGCGTGAAATGACCGGCAGAAAAACGGGCGGCCCTCATATGCGGAACAACTTCCAGCATGCAGGAGTGGACAGGGATAGTTTTCGGTCAGCAATTGCGGATGGGTTTTCCCTTGGATATGCTCATGCCGTGCCTTTGCTGCATTCCTTACTCGCTCGCCATCACTCGACTTCATACATTCGACCATGCGGGCCAGATACAGCACCTCTAGCGGGCTTACATCAACTTTGAGTTCGCAACAGAAGGAACATCCATTCTTGCAATCAACGTGGACGCCTTCCCGCCGCTTGACCGAATCAATCAGAGCATCGAAGATCCCGTAAACTCTCCTCATCAGGGAATCGAAATCGCGCCCCTTTATATTGCCCAATTCCCCTGCCACGATATTTTGAAGCTGAGCAAGAGTTGAATTCATGGTTTGAATGATGGGCTTCCCCCGCTGATTTTGGCAACCTTGAAAACGATTTTGACGCCGGTTCAGGATCGCCAGGGGAGTAAACCGCTACATCGGGCGGCAACCCCGTTTGCCACATTTTGAAGGCGACTTGTTCACACCCTTTTTCCGACGAGCTACGGCGCGGCGGCCCATTCTCAAACAGGTGCTTCGCTTCGACCGGCTACGCTTGGTGTTTCTGCCCACACTAAACAAGTCGGGGCGGCTCCCTTGTTTGAGCTGGCCACCACCTGAACAGGCGAGTTATTCACGAACCGCCCTCCTACGAGCTGAATAGGGTTGCCCATTCTCGGACGGTTGCTGCGTTCCGGCAGGCTCCACTTGGCCGCAGGCTGAATAACTCGCGGGCAGGTTCCCTCTCCTGAACCTGTCCATCCCCCAGCCGTGCGAGACTCCCACCTTTTTCCATTCAGTCCAGGCAAGCCATGACACCATTCCAAAACGCGGGAGACTCGCACGGCACCCCAAAAGGCAACGGCCAGCAATTCCGAACATCAAGTTTCTTCCATTCTTCCAGAAACCCGCTGTGCGGCTTTGCTCGCCTATTTTTGATACTCCGTGCTGGAGTGCATTTTCTTCATGCCTGTCCGCACTCTACGGAGGCACCAGTCATCTCCTGTCGCCGGATACAGGGTTCTCCTGTATATCCGTCATTGCCAAAGCCTGCCATTTTAGTAGGCTTCCTGCAATATGGGCTGGAAATTCAATGGGATGAGTTTGAGAAGCAATGATAGAGAAGCCAGCCGCACAGTTTCAAAAAACATTTAAGAGGAGCATGTAAGAATATGGAAAAGATGATAGAGGAAGCAGGGATAAAAAAGGCATTTGAGTTGGATCACAAAGAATTACGCCTGTTCATAGCGGGGAAAAATTCAACCAGCAATGAGGAAGGCCGGTTTGAGAAGTGCGGAGGGATATATGCCCCGAGCAAGGAAGCATGGGTATTTCCCTCTCCTGTGGATGCGATCAACGCGTTTCAAACACTTAAATAATGACCGACGAAATCCAAGCTGAGATGAACGAATATGTTCTGAAGAGGTATGCTTATCTTCAGGGCGAAATTGACAAAATGACGCCAATTCAGTTGAAGCAGGCAGAGGATAGGTTTATGAAGGCAATGACTGCTGCAACATCCGTTTTGAACCGCAAACTGCCTCGTATTTTGAAGGGCTGCACTCTCAAGTTTCTAAACATAGGAATATATTTTGCCTCTACAGCAGAAATGCGAGAATCCAATCCAATAAATAATCCTCACAGAGTGGATGTGCCTGTTGGGATCGCGCGTATTGACCAGAATTGCATTTTGATCCACAACTACCTGTTACTGGCGCCAGTTGATGTCATTAAATGCATTGTGACGCATGAGCTTCTTCATCATGTTTATACCCATCATTCACCGATTGTAAATGACGTTGAAGATGTGGATGACTTGGAAGAAGATGAATATAGTGAGGAGGACTATAATGAGGAGAAATGGGTGCGGGCGATGGGGAACAAGGTAACTGGACAGCCTGGAAGATTACTTGAAGTGTGGGAAGCAGCCGTAGAACTAGCGGCGGAGAACTGGCGGGATGCTTATTACGAAATGAGGAAATTGAAGAAACCAAAACCGCAAGACGGGCCGATAAAACTTGTAGAGAACAAGCCGGAACCGACGTAAAACAGCGATTCAAGGCAGCAAGGAACCGCTTTGACATTTCGGGCGAGTTATTCACGAACCGCCCTCCGACGAGCTGAACGGGGTTGCCCATTCTCGGGCGGTTGCAGCGGTCCGACAGGCTCCACTTGGCCGCAGGCTGAATAACTCGCGGGCGGTCTCATCCGCTAGAGCCCGTCCAGTGCCCCAGCCTACCGAGACTCCCAGCTTTCTCCAATTGAACCAGGTAAACCATGTTCTGCATTCCGAAACTGGGAGACTCGTACGGCATCCCAAAAGGCAACGGCCAGCACATCCGAACTTCAATTTCTTCCATACTTCCAGAAACCGCTGTGCGGCTGTGCTCGCCTATTTTTGATACTCCGCTGGAGTGCTCTGCTTCATCCCTGTCCGAACTCTACGGAGGCAGGAGAGCATCCCCTGTCGCCGGATACTCATGGCTCCTCATGCTTCCGGTGCAGTGAGAATCCTTCCCGACCCCATTTCCATCGGCCAGCCTCATTCCCTCATACTCATTGCGGTTCACTCATCCCAAACCCGATGAGTCAGAACCTCCAATCGTATTCTGTCAGTCGGCTCGCCTCTTTCGCTTCGCTGATACTCCATGATGGAGTGCATATTCTTCATGCCTGTCCGCACTCTACGGAGGCAGGGAGAGCATCCCCTGTCGGCGGATATTCCCAGCTTCTCATGCTTCCGAGGCGTGGAAAATCCCTGCCTCCCCCGTCGAATCGGCCAGCAATCAAACCAACTCATTCCGCTCGTGCCTCGCCTCCAATCATTGTTTCGCTCGCTCGCCGTGAATCGATAATCCTGCGGATTGCACCAGATCATGCCTGTCCGCGATGACTTGGCAGGAGGATTTTTGGCGGGCGGATACTCCCAGCTTCTCATGCTTCCGAGGCGTGGAGAGTCCTTCCGTCCTTTCTTCCAACGGTCAACCTCCCTGCCGGTCAACTCATTCCAACCAGCTCAACCCAAACCCGTCGAGCAAGGTTTCCAATCGTTTCCCTCTGGTCGGTTCACCGCGTTTCGCCTTGGGGCGAGATTGGCTCAGGGCAGTGTGGACATTGGGCCAACGCCACCGGCATTTCACGTCCACTTCGGTTGGCTGGCGGGAAGGAGGGAAATGAAGCTGGCATGAAGTGTGCGAATTTCGTAGAGCATTTCCATGGAGGACACGAAAATCGAGTCGGCAAAGCACACGTTCAATCCTTGGATCGGCTGCACGAACATTTCGGAGGGTTGCAAAAACTGCTACGCAAAAGCCAGCGAGGCGACGAGGCTTCACAGAGTTGTTTGGGGGAAAGGGCAGGCACGGAAAAAGAATTCACCAGCGGTTTGGGCGCGTCCTCATGTTTGGGAAAAAGAAGCCAAGGAAAGCGGGGAGAACCCCATCATTTTTTGCGCTTCCGTTGCCGACATTTTTGATGAGGAGGTAAACGATAAATGGCGGGATGAGCTTTTCGACCTCATCAAAAAGTGCCCTTCGCTCAGGTGGTGCCTTCTGACCAAGCGCTCGGAAAAAATGTTAAGCTACAAGAGGCAGATCGAGTCGATTCCGCATGTCATCATGGGGGTCACCGCAGAGAATCAGGCCCGCTTCGATGAGCGGGTGCCCGACCTGCTCAAGATCCAGACAAAGCGATATATTTCCATGGAACCGCTGCTCGGGCCAATTCGCATGGGAAAAGCTGCCAAAGACCTGCACTGGATCATGCTTGGAGGGGAAGCGACAACAGACGGAATATCCGCACGGCCCATGCATGCGGAATGGGTGCGGAGTGTCCGAGACGAGTGCCAGGCGGCTGGAGTGCCCTTCTTTTTCAAACAATGGGGTGGACGGTCCCCTGCCGAAAAAAAGCATAAAGGGAAGCTGCTCGATGGCAAGGTCTGGAGGCTCCCCCCCAAAGGATATTCATTTCCCTACCACAAGCCCTTGAATGCGAGAAATCAGGCCTTGTTGGAAAAACTGGAGAAGCTGGTAACAGAGGGGATCAGGGGCAGCATTGTGGCCGCAAAAGCACTTTGGAAGATCAAATCCCACGACAGCGGAACGCTTTGGAAGACGGCGGGCTACAAAACCTTTCAGGAATATTGTAAGGCCACTTGGAACTACGGTGCCGCCCACACATACAGACTGGCGGATGCCGGACAGTTTGTCGAGGACCTGGAAGATTCTCCAATTGGAGAAAAAGTGCTGCCGCGCAACGAGGCCCAGATCCGGCCCGTTTTGGATTTGCCTATGGAAAGGCGGATTGAGTTTTGGAAAGAAAAAATCATCGACCTTGGGCCTGACCAGATCACGGCACGGACAATTTCCAAGGCGGTCGAAGGGTTTATTGTGGAAAAGAAGCTGCCGAAAAAAAAGAAGCGGGAGATAAAACCTCCGACCCGAAGAGTTTTGAAAGAACGCACCGCGCATACACTGAACCGCCTCAAATTACTGACCAAGGACCACCGAAACGGAACTGCGATCCAGGATCTTCTCGGGCGGGTTGATGACTTGCTTTAAGGATCAGATACCCTCCCCTGTCGCCGGTCATCGCTATGCTGATACTCCATCAAACCAACTCATTCCGCTCGTGCCTCGGCTCCAATCATTGTTTCGATTGCTCGCCGGAAAACGATAATCCTGCGGATTGCACCAGTCTATTTCACCAACAGAAGATTATGGTTCCGAACTCTTGAACAGTCCCGTCTGGATTCAAATAAACGCTTACGGTAACAGATCCACAATGGTAAGTTGGTTTCGACGGATCCTGTTGCTGCTTCGGGATTCCATCAACGTGGACACGCCAAGCTTTCCCTTTCGGGCCGGTGGCAAGATGCTCAGCGTGGGGGCGGGGAGCGATGTCAATATTCGGGTTCGTATCTCGAACATAAGCAAGCGCGGTCGTAATGGCTTCTTCTCTGGAAATGAAAGGCTCCGCCTTATGGGAAGCAGGCTTGGTTGGAGTCGTGCAACCGAGAACACACAATGAAAATGCGCAAAAAAAGGCTGAGCGGTAGAATGTCAAATCGGTGTTCATCGAAACTCACGGAGGGCCTGCGATTAGCTGGACGAGATCTTCAGGTCTTTGATTCTGTTCTCTGCGTAACATATATGAGAAGTCCGAGTAGAAGAACTTGAATTCCACAGCCAATAAAAAACAATAATCCAGACCATAGTCCCGCTTCTCCTGCCCGAACTCCGAATGCAATGTATATCCACATAAAGAATGCAGTGGCGACTAATATGGTTGTCGCCGCAATTGCTATTTTATCTGAGAAAATTCTTTTTTTGCTTTGCCAGACGTATAAGGAGATAAGTATCGAAGGGGATAGCAACAATGCATCGATAATCAGCAATTCGATCCGCACAAAGGAAGAGTCGGCTCGAATGTATGCATATGCACCGCAGCTCCAGAATAACATGATCCCGTTGATAGTAGGAATAGAAAGAAGTATGGTTGCCAAGATTATGGGATGCATTAGAAAGTTGGATTATTTGACAAGAGGCGGCCCGTCAGGTAGTCGCTGGGTGCCGGTGGAATGTCAAATAAGGGTTCATCGAAACTCCCCACGGGACAGCGAAAAACCGGACAAGCTTGTTAGGTTTATTCTTCTTTTGCTTTTGGAGCATACTCGCGAATCAGTTCAGCCAATTGCGACGATGGAACGTCCAATCCGGTAAAATCAATTAGCACGAAGTGCGCTTGAGGAAAATCCGCATGAACAGGGTGTGGGCTCAATGCCTGCAGTTTGGTCAGAATAGTTGGTTTCGGGGTTGCTACCCATAGATGAATTGGACGCCAGCTATCAAATGGCGAAAAGTTAATCTCTCCCGTTGCTGTTCTCACAACACGGGGCACATGGCGAAAGGCCATAATATCGCTCCAAAGAACGGGTGTCATCATGAGGCGCGTGTCATGAATACCACTATCGTCTGCGGTCAATATTTGCTTGCGAAAGATAAACCTCCACAATGAGAATGCAATCGTCAAAGCCGCGATGCAAATAAATGGTAGACTCAGCCATTTGCGCGAGCTATCAGCAATAAAATATATGCCGGTCGCAAGAATGCTGAAAAACAGACACAAACCAAAGGCATACAATCTTGAAGGATAGGCAACGAGTCGCATATTCTTTTCCTAACGTATGTTATTTTTGAATCTGGGGGCACAAGCAAGCAATGAAAAGCCTCCCATCCTTCTTGCCAAGATAGCATGTGGTGGTTCGATTCTTCATTTGCTCGGTATTAGGGCTCTTTATCTGTGCTTGCGAGACGATTGGGAGGTTGTAAAACAATAAAGTATCCTTGTATTTGATTGCCTTGAGCGTGGCTGCATCAACAGGATTGACGGTCACAACGATATCATGACCAGCTGTAAATTGCTGAAGCAGTGAATCGAAAGATGCTTTTGCCATACCTATCCATGTGTCGTCCATGTTGTCGAAACACGCAATCGAGTATAGTGCAGCCTTATCTTGGCTTTTTAGAGCGGAAGACAATGAGCTGCAAAATGCTTGGTCAGTTGCATCCTGGGCAAAAAGGTTTGGAATTGCGCAGATGAGTAGAAGTGTGAAAATAACTATAAGGCGCATAGATCGTGGTGGGTTGTAGTGTGACTGAATACGTGGCGTGAGGAAAGGTGATTTTTCTGACCTAGACGTCCCTCGTCTGGTATCGCTGGCTGGGGTTGTATGGTCAGGATCGGGAGCGAAGGCACTTGGCCTGCAATTCTAACAACAGGCCCAGCACCTGAACGGTGGAATGTCAAATTGGCGTTCACCGTAGCTCCTCACGGGTCAGCGATGAACTGGAGGCTCTTTAGATCTATTTTGTTTCATCGGGTATTGTGGAAAGGAATGAAATACTTGATGGACTCAGATCTGCTTTCGATGAAAAAAGATACTTTTTAGATTTTTGAAGCATACCATAGGTCATCGCATCCATTGTAGCGCTCGACCAAGGAAGAACAAATACAAGGCTATCCGTGGGATGAGCACGGGATCGTTCAATTACGGAAAGATGCCCGTCAAGCGCGGCATTCAAAATATCTGATGCTTTGTCGGGTTTGGCGTCGGCAAGTTGTCGATGGATGCCTGTAAGCCACACTAGACTGCCGCTATTAGATCCAATGACGGCTTTGGAAGCTGCTGACACTCCACCGAGCAGGTATCCAGCGGCAAAGAATAAAATGGCTATGATGATGTAGGAAAGATAGCGTTTCATAATATTTCAGACTTGTGCATTTTGGTGTAATAGCAATCTAAGAGCCGTCATGTTTTTCAAATATGAAATGGACGAGGATGATAACTCGGTCGGTGTATCAAGCAGACGTCACTTTCACGTTCGGACTATTCATTCCATGAATGGGAACGCCCAAATAGAGTGATCTGCGAAGTTGTTACCAAGTGAATCAACCTTCAACTCTAGAGTTTGAGTTTCGGGAGGGATATCCACCGATATTGGCACCTGATAATTGGGATACAATCTTAATGCTTTCGATTTGTAAACGGATTTCCCATCTAACAACACTTCAAAGGCGAATGTTCCAGCAATCCCTTTGTCTTTGCTTGGCTTGATGCCAACCGCTGAAAAGCGTTTTACGCCCTTTGGGAGGTTATAGACTAAATCGCTATCAGCGTGAGCAAATATATAATAATTACATTTCTTCCCATCGACGAGAACTGGTGCATTATCCTCGTTAGGATAATAATTTGGAGCAAAATCCCCAAACCCCACTTTGGCTTTGATTGGTTCCAACTCACCAAGAAATTGGCCTTTGTGATCAGGGAGTGAACGATCTTGAGAGCATGCTGAGAGTAAGACAGCAACAACTGTCGCTTTAATATAGTATTGGTTTTTCATATTTTATTCTTGCCTAAAGTCCCGAAAGGACAGGGATTAGGTCGACTGGCCTGTCGCTGTCATTTTCGTCTCACTACAAACTTATACCAGCGTTCTCCAGACTGGACATCTGGAATTGTGATAACGTATTCGCCATGTTCGCGTTTTTCAACAATTGAGCTTCGCTCTTCTATTCCTGTCTGACCTCTTTCAAGTGTAACTGAAAGAAGTTCGTATTTAAGATCAGTAGTTCCAAGACCAACAGCATAGGGTGATGTTGAGTCACTTCCTCTGCCTTCTTTTGGTTTTTTCCATTTTGGCAGCCAGGCAATGCCATTGACATATGTTGGCTCATTCAGAAGATTTGCCTTGCCTGGCTTTGCATTGACTCCATTTTCCCAGTAGATTGAACTAGGCTTTATGTGTAGAGCGGAGGGGCCGTCTACTTGAGCTTCAATGACGAGTTCTTCAGGTTTAGTCTCCGCTTGGGCGTTAATTGCCAAAGCGAGAACGGTCGCGATTAGGGTGGTTGTTGTTTTCATATAAAGGATTCGCTTACTCGGTGGGGCGTCTTTTGGTTTGCCGAGCGTCCCTCGTCAGGCATTTTATCTTTTTATTTCCGCACATATTTGTCTCGCACTCTGTCGTTAATAATACTCAGTTGACTTTTTGCTTTTTGATTAAGAGGAAGTGAATATTGATCAATAAAAGATTGGGTGCCTGCAATGCATATTTCGCTGTTAAAGCGTGTTCCTCGCAGAAGTTCTGGCGTAAAGTAGCTTTTGTAGAGAACGAATGGTGAAACGGAGCGATTGTTCGCAAAGCAATCAATATTCTGATCGATCTGTTCTTCCATGACGCGAAGCGCACCCTCAGTATTGTTGCTTTTAATCATACCGTAAAGCGCAAGAATGAGATTGTGACGCCCCGTGAAGTGTCTTGCATCGACAACATATGCGCTAGTATAAACGCCAGCAAGAAATGAGGTGATAATCGCAATCGTGATGCCGATAGTTAAAAGGAAATGTTTTCGCATAAAAAATAGGGTTATGGTAAGGTTGTGCGGCATCTCTTGGATGGCGCTCGGCCTGCCCTTCTGCCAGCAGTCCTTGTGCCTGAGCGGTGGAATGTCGGATTGGTGTTCATTAAAACTCTGGACGGACAGCGCTTAACTGGACGAGCCGTTCGGTCTATTTTTTTGTCGGCTGGAGTTCGCGGATAGATATGGCATTTTGAAGATTAATCCAAACCGGAGGATTTGAGGCATATTCCTTCTCACCCATTAGCAGGTCAACTCGATACCAGAAAGCTGGACCTGATTCTAAAACTCTTAGTCGGTTTGAGTCACGAATCGGAAACTCATTGTCCGAGCCAGAAAACCCCTTGGGAAATGCTATAAAGTAGTTCTTGCCGACTTCAACAGGGACTGACGATGTACCCCAAGAGATATTTTTTTGCACTGGTGGAGGAGGCGCTGATTGCGCAATTACCCCCTGAAGAATAAATGCAAAAGCCGCGAGTGGAATTAATGTGGTTTTCATAGATTGTAGCGTGGTGTCTAAGTGGATGTGTATATTCTTGCCGAACGGCCAGCGATTAACTGGCCGTTCGGCTTATTCATTGTTTTGGTAACGGCGGCGGAGTTGCCCCCGCTCTGCGCTTGCCGACAACACTCCATACTCCAATCAGGACCACAAAAGCTGTTAGGGAATATGGAAGGAACGAATACCATGCAGGCGGTTCATATCTTCCGACTTTTGTTCCGAGTGATCCTTCGAGTAGAGTGAAATACCAAAGGAAATGGGTGCAGGCAATAGCTCCGAAGAATAGTGCTGCTATTGCATTTTGTATTTTTTTGCTGGTAACGCCAACAATAGCGAGACCGATGGAGAGAGGAAAGGAGCCTATGCCTGTCCAAAACATGACTTGTGCGACGGCTTCTTGTGCTGTGGTCTTCATATGACGAGACGAGTATTATTTACCGCATTATTCGGCTATATTTACCACGTTTTGTGCCACACACCGTCATAAATCGTGCGGCCATCTGGCCGCATATATGAACTGTAATGTTCAAGGGTAAAGCCGTCATCGGCATATTTTTCCACATTACTTTCCCACTCTTTTTGATTGGAGTTGAGCCACCAAAACCAAAGAAGGCCGTGCGCAGACTTTGGCGTCTCAGAATAGCGAATTCGATGTTCGGGCTTTCCATTATTCCAGCGTCCCTCAACGGCAGTTATCCAGTGACCACGATCCCAATAATTCTTCCCCCCTGGTTTGTCGGCATCGAGTGATTTCATAAAGGCGTCCATTTGAGCCTTGTCCATCCATCCCGTGAAGCCATGATTGGCTTCGTAAAACCTCCACAAGAAAAACAGACCGATAAGAAGGAGAAGTGATAATAATATGAGGGATGCGGATTTCATATTTGTGTAGGGGCAGCAATTAACTGGTCGAAATCGTAGGCGGTTTTCTTTTCGTAAATTGTCATTTGACAACTGTTAAAGAAGTCAAAACGTAATCAGCGCAATTAAAGTATTTGGTACTTGGTTTTTTCGCAACGGTTACCACTACTTTCTTGTAATACCTAGCATTGTAAACTTGTTCAGCAAGCGCCGCAGGCACTCTAAAGACCATCCCGCCGGTTGGATGTCCGTCAGGTTGAGGCTTTGGGGTCTCATAAAGGAGGCCCCATCCATCATCTGCGCTTCCACAAATTAATCCCCGTTCTGTTTCTGTTCCTTCATATAAATGTCGAAACTGGATAAGCCGCAGAGGATAGAACACCGAACACCAGATGCGCGATAGAACCTCATTTCGGCAGAAAGGCTGCCCTAGCATGTAGAGGCCACAGTAGGCGATGACAAAAGCAAGTATGACAATGACGGTCTTTTTCATGAACGTATTCTGCCCATTCCAGAAATCTTGCTGAACCCTCTATATCCAAGCCCTCTGGGTGTCGAGTTCAATCCTCCTCTCCCACTGAATCGCGCAGGTTTTCAGGCATGAACGCGAGTGCAGGGAGGCACTTGAACTCGATCCATTTCCTTGATGCGGGTCACATTTGACAGGCTCAGACAGATCCTGTCTGTCCTCTGCGGTGGGCTGGAAAACAGGGGGCCACATTTTCCCGAAGTGGATTGTTCGAGAAATGGATTTTCAGAACCGGAAGCGCTTGATAAACTTCAGATTCCTGCCCTGCGTCAAGGGATGAAGCAGAAATCCAAAAATAAACCAGTGATTGATCGAAATCTGCGGGTTTTGACCAAAGGCGGCAGCTTGTCTCATGGGGATTTCTCCTGTTTTATCAGCACAGCCAGCGACTGGCTGAAGGGGCCGTCAACCAACAAAATACAAATCTATGAAAGCAACCGTTAAATGTTCGAACTGTGGCGCCGAAATCAGCAACTTGAATTTCTCATGGGGGAAAAAGCAATGGTTATTTAT
>Ga0118677_10011305_pt1 | contig 13419 bp, 12 predicted proteins | sample AliMusrvi5mmetaG_FD_86154 | JGI IMG/M metagenome (GOLD analysis project Ga0118677, IMG submission 86154)
CACCGCGCTCATGCAAAAGCTGAAAGCTGACCGCTGATCGCTGACGGCTGCCAAAAATTTCAAATATTTTTGGCTAGAATTACAGGTTGCCGCGCTCGGATAAACCGGGTTTTCCATTCAAGGGCTGCTCAGGCCCCAGTGCCAACCTTGACAATCATGCACTGGTAGCCGGTGAGTTCAATTACGGGCTCCTGTTTGCCCGCAAAGAATTCATTAAACGCCATATTGACCCCTTGCGAGGTCAGGTAGTCGTGGCAAATAAGGATGGCGCCGGGGAGCATCCGCGGATAGAAGAAATGCAAGCCGGCCAAAGTGCTTTCATAAAGATCCGCATCCAGGTGCACGAAGGAAAATTTCTTATCCTGTACCGGCTCCGCCGTGGCTGGGAAGAACCCCTTGTAAAAGCGAACTTGTCTGCCGTCCAGATACTTCTGGACATCTTGGAACTCGGAGCGATATTGTCCGCCGGCAAACTTGGAACTATCGACATCGGCCACTTCCGGCAGGCCTTCGAACGTGTCGAACAGGTGGAGCATGCGGCCCGCTGCAAATTCGCTGATCAGTTTTGCCGAGGCGCCATAAGCCACGCCTAATTCGGCCATGTCGCCACCCAGCTTTTCCGTTGCTGTTACGGCGCTGAGGCCTCACAGTGGCTGAGCAGGAATGTCCTTTCCTCTTTGATGGCGGTCACCTTGTCCATCCATTCCCTGCGGTGCAAGGTTTCATAGCGCGTCAGAACAGAATGGTTCTTCCATGCCAGGTCTTTTGCCAAATCCTGTATTCTTTTCATCGTACGGACCTCCGGTCATTCAGTTTCGCGATGCAGCAATCTTTACAAAGTATTATGAGACGTGCTTGGGCTCAGCACGAAATTTCGACATGGGACGGCGAAGCGGGTCCGGCATCATGGGCATGGCAGAAGGCGCCCTCATTGGCGTCGATGGAATTCCAGTGCTGGCGGAAACAGGAATCGCAGCTTTCTCTGGCCGCAGGGCGGCGTACTTCCGCTGCACCTGCGAATGGAAGGCATCGCCCATGCACATCAGCATCGGCATGAAAAACATATAAGCATTGCTCCCAAACATGTTAGCCGCGAAGATGCCACCCAGCGAAATTTCCAGGGCAGTTGCGATATTGAGCTCGGATTGCATGAATTGGTTATGGAGGCACAGCTTGCGTGCTTTCTGCAGCCGTGAAAAAGCAACGACGATGGCCGCGCCATAAATCAACAGCCCAAGGATGCCAGTCTCCGAAGACACCTGCGTCAGCGTATTGTGAGAAGCCAGCCAATCTGCCCTCCGGCCCGCATCCGTATCTACCTGGGCTTGCGCGGAAAGATAGGTACCTGGGCCGACCCCAAACAACGGGCGGCGTATTGTTAGCTCAATACTACTCAGAAGTTTGTCCAGCCGCTGCCGCTGGGAAGCAATCGCTTCGCCCACCCGTTCGTCCTGCTTGCCGAATCCCGATTTCAGCCTGGCAATCACCACATCCGGAGTCAATGTGAGCGAGGCCCCAATCATTACCACGGCAATCGCCAGAATGACCAATTTCCGTTTAACCGGGGAGAAGACAAACAGCATCAACGTGATCAGCAAGAGGGAAAACATACAAGCGCGCGAGCCGGTGCGCAACACCACAAGAATATGGAACGCAATTGCCGGAAGCGCGATTACTTTCCCGAACAAGCCCCATTCCTTTCCCAAGAGAGGTATGAAGAAGAAGGGTAATCCGGTGCAGAGCAGGGTGGACAAATCATTGGAATTCTTCAACGAACCCACAAGGAACATGAAGCGTCCGTCGGCGTCGGAATACCGGCCCAGGTAGAAGCCTGCAATAACAATGGTGAGCGAGGCACACGCCATCACCTTTCCAAGAATATGAAAGTGCCTCTCCTCACGAAGAATCGTAGCGGCGAGGACGGTACACAAAAACACCGGCCCCCATTGATACCGCAACATTTCCACGGAGCCCCCGCGCCACGAACTGAAGGGCACACAGATTAACATCCAGATGGTGAAGGTAAGGAAGATACCGGTCACTCCCGAAAACGCGGTTTGAATCACCGGCATCCCCTTCAACAAGGCGCCAAACGCCGCCAGGATGAAAGGGATCGCCACCAAGCCCGGCACTTGAATGCCGGTCACCATGCCGAGAATCTCGGGAAACCTGCTGTAAACGAAGAAGATCCCCACCAATAAGATGAAGAGTTCCAGTTGCAGTTGCTCGTTCCCGAAGTCCTTCAACGGCGGGCCATTGCGCTGTGGCTGAAAACCTGGCGAATAGGGGCTGTTCATAAGCAATCCATGTTTTGTGGGCGGGTGTATAAGGGCAATGAAATCAACCTCCAGAGACAGACTCTCCTATTCTATCATTTCTGCCAATTGCCGCTGTCTTCGCTACGATAACGAGCACCGGCAACAACGTGGAATTGGCTGCCCCTGCTATTGTAGAAACTCTGCGATAGCGGCAATCACGGTGTTCTGCTGTTCGCGGGTGAGCTCAGGGAAAACAGGCAAACTGAGACACTCCTGGGCCAATTGCTCGGAAACCGGCAGCGTCTGAACGCTCCCATCGTGTGAAAGAAAGCATTCCTGCATGTGCAACGGACGCGGATAGTAGGTTTCGCAGCCGATTTGGCGGTTTGTGAGGAATGTTTTCAGCGCATCGCGGGGGGAAGTTCCGCCTTGCGAATGCGCTTCGGCCAGCACGCGCAGCGTGTACTGATTCCAGATGTGCTTTTTATGAGAGCTCGCCATCGGAAGCTGTATCCGGACACCACTGGATTTCCAGTTGGCCGCCGCATCGCCGCCCTGGCACGAACAGTTTGATTCGTCTGGCTGGCCAACGCCATGGAGGGCGCTGAACTGCGATGTGTAGTAAGCGGTGTTGGCGGCACGGCGGGCGGAGTATTGCTCCAAATAGTCCAGCTTGACGCCAAGCAGCGCTGCCTGCAGTGGGTCCATGCGGAAATTGGCGCCCACCAGCTTGTGGAAGTACTTCCTCTCTGCGCCGTGGACACGCAGCAATCTTGCTTTTTGAGCGAGCGCATCGTCGTTGGTGACAAGCATGCCGGAATCGCCGAACCCGCCTAGATTTTTCGAAGGGAAGAAACTGAAAGCTCCAAAATCGCCAATGGAACCAGCCGGACGGCCCCGATAGGAAGCTCCAATCGATTGGGCGGCATCCTCAATGACGCGCAAATTATGCTCGCGCGCCAATGCCATAACTGTGTCCATTTCAGCCATCTGGCCGAAAAGATGTACAGGTATGATTGCCCGTGTCCGGGAACTGACGCGTTTTCTAGCGTCAGCAATGTTGATATTAAAACAGAACGGGCAGCAGTCCACGAAAACAGGGGTGGCTCCGGTGCGGGCCACGCAGCCCGCCGTGGCGAAAAACGTAAAGGAGGGGCAAATGACTTCGTCCCCGCGGCGAATATCGAGCGCCATCAAAGCCAGCAGGATCGCATCGGTCCCGGAGGAAACCCCGATGGCGTGTTTGCAGCCGGCAATCTCCGCGCTACGGCGCTCCAGTTCAAGCACTTCCGGGCCGAGAATGTACTGGCCGGAAGCAAGCACACGCTCAAATGCCTCGCGCAGCATGGGCATCAATGGCTCATTCTGCTTTTTGAGATCGAGTAGAGGGATCAAATACCAGTGTACACGCCATGCCAGCCAAAAGGCCACAGGTTTCAAGCTACGCCAAAAGTAGTCAGACTTCGGCCTACTGCAACAACCACTGATTGTCCGTGAAGTGCAACGCCAATCGGTTATACAACCGCGTAAACAGATTGTGAAATAAGGCTACGGATCACCGCCAGGTTCGAACAGCGCCAATCTTGACCAGCGCTTCGGCCAACGACTTGCACTACATACTACCGATGAACGTACGAAGATATGCCACTCATGGTCCAATCCGAATGGAATGCGGGAGCAAATCTCCAAGCAGCCATTGGCCCAGTCGTGGCTATCAACGAAACACGTTCTTAGAGCATGATCGTAGCATTGTTTCAAAGCGGCACTCCAATTTGGGAATTGCTTGTTCCAAATTGGAACAATACCAAGATGAATCGGAGGCGAGGACTCGTGTCTCAGCAAGTTGTTAAGGTGGAGGATTTATGAGCTACAAACCATTGGCCACGGCCATCTATATTGAGCACCAACTTCTTGAAGGATCACTTCGGCTTGCGGCCACTGCGCTGCGTCAAATGCGGGACGGTGAAACGGTGGAAGTTGAAAACGTGCTGGCACAACTGGAATCAGACCGGGCGGCTGTGCGTGAATTCACTGATATCAGGTACGCGGCAAACTGTTCGGGTATAGCAACACTCTCGGGCACGGCTACGTCAGGGACGGTTTTCCTGTATTGGGATAGCGCGGGAAATCTGACGGCCGACGAAAGCATTGGTACTGAATTGACGTGCAATAGCAACTGCCGGATAGCGGCTACCGGTGGCTTTCCAACCGGGTCGCTTCCCATAGCCCAGGTGAACTATGGAAACAACTCTTTCATCGGATGCACGACCACGGATTTCAGGTCCTATTCTTCCAACAAGACGGTCTATTGCGGCACCGGTCTCATCTGTAGCGTCAACGCTAGCACTGGAGAGTTGACAGTTAGCTCCGACACCGTAAACACATTATTGACAAAGGCGACCTTCCAAGCTGGTACGGCGACATACTGTGCTTCCAGTGCTGGTTCCAGTTCTCACACGTGTTCATTGACGCCCACAATGACAAGCTATACGGTGGGAACCGTAGTGCAGTTCACTCTCATGTCTACTGCAGTGTCCGGACCAGCGACATTGGCTATTGATGGACTCGCGGCAAAGCCGATCAAACAAGCCAATGGAATTTCAGATCCGGCGAGCGGTTCCATTGCCATTAACCAGCAGGTTCCTATCTGGTATGACGGAAGCGCCTGGCGGTTGCCTGCCGCAGCAGGCCTAACACAGATTGGTTCGACCGTTGTCGCGCAGTTGCCGTCGTGCAATTCCAGCGTGCTTGGACTAACCAAGACCGTGTCTGACGCCGCCGCCCCGACGATTGGGGGAAATGTTGCCGGCGGTGGGTTTAATGCAGCGCAGGTATGGTGCAATGGAATCAATTGGAGAGTGACTGGAATATGAAGATGCGACTTTTGTTCCTGCTTTTCTTCGCCGCCACACTGCAGGGCCAAACCGTTTCCGTGGTGGCAACATCTCCGACACAAGCGGTGCTGCGGATCTCCAATGGTGCGGCATGTTCAATCGAGGTGTCGGAAAGTCCAACCTATTCACCAGTGGTGCCCGATGTTGACGGGACTCTCTTCGGCGGGGCAGGCTCGGATGCAACGCGTAACACATCGCTGATTGGAGACAACGATAAAATTGTTGTGATCGGGAAACGGCGTATCGATACGACGCAGATTGGCACAAAAGTAAGCAGATCCCTGCAGCAGGGCACTACGCATTACTATCGTATCTGCGGAACCGCGAGCGGAACCTTCACCACGAAGACATACCCGTTCGGCGTTACGTATACCGACCTTCCGCAGTATGATTTCAGCAATGGCTCCTATGTATACCCGACCTGGAGCACGTCTGACCGCACCCAAAAAATCGTGGATTACCAGACGGGCAGTGAAATCAAACACGTCTGGATGCCTTCCGATGACACCAATACGAACGGTGTTCCCCAGCCAAACTTTAGCGGCTTTGGTGAACTGTGCAGCCCAGTTGTGAGTGCTCAAGGAAACTACCACTGCATTACGGGTAGTTTGGATCAAGGGATTTTCCCGTTTCTGTATGGGATCAACCCTACAACAGGAGCAGTTGTATTCCTAGGGTCGGCGTGGTATCCGAATTGGCCATTTGGCGGAGCTTCCGTGTCTGGGGCCTTGCGTGGTGATATGGCATTCTGGGACGCATCCGACGCTAACGTATTATATGTAGCTGGATTCGCGGGAAGTCGCTCCTTCTTCATCAAGTACACCTACACCGGGGCCGATAACCCGGCAAACAACATTCCGGCCAGTGGCGGCACGCCCGCGCAAACCCCTTACACGGCTGTAGATCTGCTGGGTGGCGGCGACATCGCAACCATGGCACACGCATTCAAATCGGAATTCGATCCTTCTTTGTTCCCATGCACAATGGACGGCTATCAGGGCGGCTATTTTCTGTTTTCTTGCCGCCGTGGCAATCAGGACTCTTACGGGTGGACGGGCGTCTATAACCCCGGAAACGGTCTGCCTCTTGGTAGCGGCGGCAATGGACGCATCATTGCTTTGACAAAAATGTGGGCGAACACAGGATCTCGGTGGTGTGGAATTCATACTTACGAGTACATGGGGCAGACACCGATTTCAAGTTATGCTGTCAGTAACCTCTATAGCAATAATAACGGAATCGGCCCTTACAATGCCGTGCTGGGAACAACCATGTCCGACGTTTCCAGCGGCACAACCAGTATTACTTTAAGTTCTGCCTGGGACGGCTCCTGGGGCACTACTCCGGGATCATTCGCCAGTGGAGAGCCAGTCAGTACATTTCTGGACCATTGGCTACAAACCTCTCAGGTAGGGGATATTGTAAAAATTGACAATGAGCACATGCTGATAACAGCCAAGCCAGACAGCGCCCACATTACAGTGCAGCGTAACCAAGGTGGATTTGGACATGCAGCACACAGTATTGGGGCAAATGTAACGATGATGTGTACCAGTGCGGGAAACCCATTGCTAAGTTCCGGCGGATACCTCTGGTGGGACTTTGTGAACTATCCTGCTGCGGATAGTCGTTATCAGATCCAATTCGGGAGCCATCCGGTCAGTCGCGGCAACTACCGCGTGGATAGCAATTATACTTTTCGCACGGGAGCTGCCACAAACTATTCCACATGGGGGCTGGCGACCGATGGAACTGCGCAGGCAGATATGACGTTTGCCAGCTACATTGGACCGGGCGGTGGGAACTTCTATCAGAAACATATTTCAATGGCGGCGTCATCGCAGGCGGGATTCTACGACTCGACCTATTGGGTCGGCGGGAATCTGTTCACCGCGCAGGATGGGTCGGCCGTGAGCAATGTCACGGGGACACTCTACAAGTATCTGTATAACGGGGTAGCGTACATCAATACCGGGCAGGTCATCGAGACGAAGCGCCTGCCAATTCTGGCCAGAACCTACGGCCGCATGTTTCAGGATGTCAGCGGGCCGGGCGTGACGATCGGAGGCGGATCGGGAGATAACTACAAGTTCTGCATCGCCAACGCGGCCAACGAGTGCCACACTGGATCAGCGAAGGGGGACGTATACTTCAATCACCCGAATCTCAAATATTACTATTGCACGGGGGGAGAAAACCCGGTCGATGGTAACGATATTTGCATTGGGCCAAACTCCCCGTTTGGGGTTGCCGCGATGCAATTCAAGTTGGTCAATGACAGCATTGGGAGCACGTCGCCGCGCGTCCTGTCGAGAACGTGGTCAAATTATGAGATCATGGCTTCGTCGATCAAGCCGCTTCCAGACGAGTCGTGGGCTTTGCAATACATACCAACCACCTACACTACTCCGGCAGCAGTGGATCTAGTTGCTGTGAAGATTCCGGCTGCTGTTGCATCCGATGGCGTGAACCGCTCGACGTTCATTCCGGCCACGATCAGCATCATAACGCCTCAAGGATTGGGCATCACCGGCGCTCGCGTAAAGTTTGGGTACCTGGAGCTGGGCCAGCCGTCGGATTTCTATTGTACGTCCCGCCGGGAAATATGCGTGGCAACCACATCCACGATTACGGAGTCAAACCCGTTTTCGTATGTTGTCACCGATAACCCAACGCCCATGCCGTGCGCCGCGGCGTGTACGGTCGTTATTCCGGCTCTGCCGTTGCACACGGCTTATTATCAGGTGGAATACCTGGGTGGCGGGGGGGGCTTAGTCTCCATTGGCGAGAGCGGTGTGATCGTGGAAAATATCGTGGCACCGATGGCTTCCTCGAATTCCGGCGTTTGTATGAATACTCCAGCCAACCCAACCTATTCGGGCGATACAAGGCCTGCGGGAATCGAGACTTTGCTAACCGGCAGTGCGGGTGCGGTCATACAGTTCAGCTTACGCGGAGGCGGCATCGGGTCGTGCACCGTTGAACTATACACGGATGCCGCCATGACGATTTTGCATAGCGACACGCAAACGGCAAGCGCAAAAGCATGTTCACGGGCCGGAAACATCTACGGCGAAGAAGCGGTCACCGCTGTACTCGGTGCGATATCACCATTGAGCCCGTCGACCAATTATTATTACAGGATCACAGATGGATCCCGGGGCATAAAGGGAAGCTTCTATACGTCGGCGGTGGCCACTACGGCAAGCGTTTTCTCGATCCAGGCCGCCGATCAGAGCGCCGTAACGCTTGCGCTGGAGTATTCTGCTTCGAGTGATCTGGACTCGCCAAACACTGTATCGGTCGTTTTTCAGTCTCAACTGGCCACGGCAAGTTTCTCTGTTCCACACGGTGAGGTCCTTTATTACCGGTGGAAAAAACTCGCCGCTGGTGGTGTTGTACTGGCGGCAGGGCCTATCGCTGTGGCGGTCGCCCCTTGACGGTTGTTACCCAGCAATGATCTGCCGGACCAAGGAGTCGAGTCAATGGTAAGATCACGATTGCTGACGCCGCGTGGGATATCAAGGGTGCCTGCGCGGCGTTATGAGCACTGAAAGCTGCGTTTGTCAACTTGAATTGGCCCCACCTGGTCCGTTGTTTCGCCTGCGCACGCAGGCGCCTCTTTACTGATCCGTTCCTTTATTGCTCACTGACCGGATCTTTCCCAAGTGACACCTATTCCTTTTTTGGAGGCCCCTCCTCCAACTCGTCCCCCAAGCACTGGGTGCGCGACACAAAAGTGAAATGGTTGTCAGTTCTTTTTTTTGTGGCCTGTACCCGAGCGTATATGATACGCTCGGGTACAGGAGGCTAACGTTCAATGTCCGATTCCCTTCTCGATTTGGAAAATCGCCGCTCCGAGGTATTAGCAGAAATCTCCAAGCTTGGCGATTTCCGGCCCGGCTCGATATCTGCGACAAGTGGTCGCTGCGGCACCCCGAACTGTCACTGTCACAAACCGGACGATCCAGGCCATGGCCCGAACTTCCGGCTCACATACAAGGTCAATGGCAAGACCGTTACAGAGACCTTTCCCAATCCGGCGGCGCAACGTAAAGCCGAACGTGAAGTCGCCGCGTTCAGGTCCTATCAAGAACTGAGCCGGACTTTGATCCAGACCAATGAAAAGATTTGCCGCACGCGCCCGGTCGAAGATACGCTGACGCCACAGGAAAAAAAACGGCCGAAACGATCCAGAAAGAAGTCGAAGGGGAAGTAAGCACGCTGCTGCGGCTCGTCTTCCAGGAGCAGCGCAAGACCGGCACCGTCGATCTGGAAGCGGTCGAGATGGCAATGCGCGCTGCGATGCATCGGGCCGGCGCATGCGCGTTGAGCCAGTTGCTGCGCGGCGCTCCTCCCGGCCCGCAGCAGCGCGAGATACCTTGCCCCTGTGGACACAGGGCCAGTTACCGGCAGATGCGCGCCCGGCGCGTGCTGACCGTCGTGGGTGAGGTAGAGTTGCTGCGTGCCTGGTATCTGTGTCCCCACTGCCATCACGGGCAGTGTCCGGCCGACGCCGCTCTAGACATCGAGAGAACGGATTTCTCGCCCGGTGTCCGCCGTATGTTGGCTCTGGTTGGCGCAGAAGCGCCATTCGACCATGCGCGGCGTCATATCGAACTTCTGGCTGGCCTTGAAGTCACGGCCAAAGCCGTGGAGCGTGCGGCGGAATCCACCGGAGAAGACATTGCTCAAAGAGAGTTGCAGCAGATTCGGCGCGCCGTGCAACTGGATCTGCCAATAGTGATCGGCGAGCCCGTTCCTATTCTCTATGGAGAGCAGGAGATTCCTGGGGGTCAGGCAGCGTTCTTGGCCTCCGCTTGAACCTTCGGCCGAAATGCGGGGTACCATTTCCGGAACGTGTTTTCCCATTCCTCGTTGAGCACTCGTGTCCGGATCTGCAGCAGGAGGTGGGCTCCGCGCTGGCTCCATCCCCTCTGTTGCTGCTTCACCATCCGTTTGCTTATCACCTGATTGACCGCCGACTCGACAAAGCCAGTGGCGATCCTTTCCCCGTTTCGGTAGCGCTCCCCGTAGTTGGGAATGAAAGCCTGATTCCGTTCCACATAGGTGTGCAGTTCCTCAACACCCTTCAGAAGTTTTCGCGCCGTTTCGTCCTTGGTCTCGAACGTCACCCCGTCCAAATCCATTTCCAGGCCCTGCAATTCATTCAAGGCCTGGAACACGTTGCCGTGCCACAAATACCACTTCACCGATTCCAGATCATCGAGCACGCGCGGGCGCAGTTCATATTGATCTTTCCCTTCGCCCACCTTTTCGGGCAGGCCCTTGGCGATCTGTTTCAGCACTGTCATGCGCATCGTCACGTGAAACCAGTCCAGCAGATGCTCCGCTTCCGGATGCAGATACAGTTGCACGTTGCGCACATCTTCACCGCCGTCGGACAGGAACGCCACCTGCTGGTTCGGCTGCAGGCCGTGGGATTGCAGCAGCTCAAATAGACGGCGTTTGGGCTTTTCATCGTAGGTCTGCACGAAAGCGAAACACCTGCCGGAGAGTTCCGGTTTCTCTCCTGGTTCCCGTTTGAACGCGAGGATGCTTTTGCCGGCAATTACCTCGAACTGTCCCTGTTTTGGGAGGCCGCGCACATAGCCGCCATCAATGCCCACAGTGAGCGGGCCATCGGGAACCGGGAGTTTGTCCCAGTCTCGCTGGCACCCCTCAATGAAGCAATCCCGTTCTTCGCCCAGTTCCTGCTCCAATCGCTCCGCCACATCCCGGACGTGACGGCGAATGGTGAAGGTGTTTAGCGGTTCATCCATGGGCAGCACGTCCTCCAGTAACTCCGTAGTCAGCCCATAGCTCATCAGCGAAGCCCATTTGGTTTCCAGGTATAACAACTCCGGCGTGGTGTGGTCCGGAAGCAGATCTGCCAACGGACTGAACGTCTTGGCTTCATCCGGTCGGCAATCACAGTGGTGCAAGCGTGGGCTTTTCACTTTCAGACGCCCGAAGACGGTTCGGACCGACATGTCATGGTAGCCTTTGCTGGCGCACCGCCGGCCACAATGCGCGCACTCCCGGTAATGCTCCAGGAAGACAGAGGTCTGCCGTTGAATCACGACTTGCTGGATGTCTTTGAGAATTGCCTTGCCTTCGGCCAAATTGAGGCCGAGCGTTTCTGGCTTAAGATCTCTACGTTCCACGGAAATAATCTCGCAAGTCTCCTGGTGGCCATCCTCGGCGATCATCACTACCTGCAGTTTGAAAATCACGGCTGTACCCTCCGATCCTGCCAGCTTGCCTGGAGCCGGCGGTTTGCTTCTCGCCGGTCAAATCGGTCGGGCTGGAAAGTCTGATAGACCGTCACTCGTTCCAGCGCTTCGCGCAGTTGGGCGAGATCGCCCATCGCCCCGCGATTGCCGCCGGAATCGAGAAGCCGCTGCATGGCGTCGCCCAAAATGGCGAGGTCCTCCAGCGGCAGGTCCCGCCTGTGTTGGTCCATCCACTCCAAATAGTCCGTGGTCCCGGCACAGTCCTCCGGCGGCGCGGCCCTCCTTCCGCCAGTGCATACCGGGACGGAGAAGTTTGGATCCCAGGGGAGCACTTGCTCCAGTCGAACATCCAGCGCCCAGCCAGCCGTGAAGTCGTATTCATACCGGAACCGCTCCCCGCAATGCAAACGGAACCGAGAGAGGGGAACCTTCCGGGCATCCTCGTCGAAGACTATGCCGCCTAATTGTGCAGTGCCGTAATCCCTTCCGTGAATGCGGAAACGGTGCAAGTGCTCCCCGCTCCAGTCGAAGGCCAGGAGGAGGATTTCATGGAGTTCTGCGACGCTGGTTTCGCTCGCGACCAACAGCTGCCGCAAAACCAGGGGGCTGACGCCGCAGAGCACAACTCGAAGTTGGTAAAGTTCAGGCATGTGGGCAGATTACCGAAACCTGACTGAAATTTCCAACCACACCCCCCGGAATCTCCTGCTCTCTGCGCGTTGCGCTCTACTATATAGGTGGCGAGTTTGCGTTGGGTCAGCAGAGCATCGACGCTGATGTCTTTGCCTTCGATGTTGCATGTTTCAAGCAGCGGAGCCGCCATGCCGATTTCGTTAGTGCGCTTTTGCTCATCGCTGCCTGCTACGGGCAGCGTACCGACTTTTTTGGGGCGTAGCTGCGTTTCGATTCATGCCCGACGACGCTCATGATAATGTGCTCTCAACTCTTGCACCGGTGGGTCTGATCCCCCTCCTGGTCGAGGGCGTTCTTCATCGTCTTGCCATCCATAGCCAGCGCATCGTCTTGGGCCCCCCAGGCCTGATTCCAATCATTGAGCGCCCGATCCAGCGTACCCGGTTCAATCCGCACCAGGCAGTCTCGAATCACGGATTCGCTGGGAACCACATAGCGTCCGTTCTCACGCCGGCAGTCAAACCGTTCGCGGGCTTGCTGCCCCAAGGCATCGGCCCAATCGGACATGGCTTTGTACCCGCGCATGCCGCACAGGGTAGCGCCGGCCGCGATGGCCAGCACCACATGCAGGCGATGGCGCAGTCCTTCTTTGCGGCGGGGATCGGGAATGGTCTTGAAACACTGGGGTAGCAGGCGCATCTGTTGGGCATTGAGCATGATCTTGGGGACTCGGCCTGTCAGTTGAAAACGATCACGGCTGGGCTGGGTCAGGTGCACGCGCGCATCGCGGCACAAGGGACGAACAAAGACCTGCTTTGGGGACACATCGGCTTGCGCGCTGTAGCCTTCCCTGGTGCGCCGGTATCCGAGGGTCAGTCCCAGGTCCATCCAGTTAGCCGCGCGATAGACCCCACCATGAAAGCGTTGTGAATCGACAAAAGTCTCCAGCAGCAACAACGGATGGCCGAACCGTGTTTGCCAATCGGCCACCACGCGCCGTTCGGTCAACGATATCACCCGTGAGCCGATATTCGGGCGGTTCCAGCCGGGCAGGATCAAGAATCGGCTGTTGTTGGCGATCAGGTTCAACCGGCCATACTGTGAGCGAAAGTCCCAGCTGATCCAACGGTCGCGAACGCCGCATTTCAGCGCGGCCGCCGAAAGGCTTAGTTGTGCCACCCACTGTTCGCGCCAAATCGCCACATACCATACCGTCTCACCAATTTTGGTCAGTGCGCCAAGATAGTGGTGACTCGCCATCTGCCGTTGATACTGCGCTTCCTCGCTTCGTTCCACTGGGCGGACTCGGATTTCCATGAGTGCTTCGCTTGTGAATTCCGTCGATTCCATCCTCAGTCTTTATACCAGGAATTCTTGGCTTTGTTCACCCTCTTAGGC
>Ga0118677_10011306_pt1 | contig 13419 bp, 10 predicted proteins | sample AliMusrvi5mmetaG_FD_86154 | JGI IMG/M metagenome (GOLD analysis project Ga0118677, IMG submission 86154)
ATTTTAATGTCAAAGTTTAAGTCCTGTTAGCAACCAACTATTGCCAGTTGCAAAATAAATATAGCTGTAACCTGTGTAATATTCTTAAAATTTCCCCTGGTACCATTTAATGAAATCATTTCCATTCGCATAGAGCAATAATGAGAATAAGATAACCATTCCGACAATCTGAGCATATTCCAAAAATTTGTCACTCGGTTTACGTCCGGTTATCATTTCAAAAAGTAGAAACAGAACATGACCGCCATCGAGGGCAGGGATAGGGAGAATATTCATGACAGCGAGGATAATGGATAGAAACGCTGTCAGATTCCAGAATGATTCCCAGTCCCAGACACTGGGAAAAATATTCCCGATCGCGATGAATCCGCCCAACGATTCATAGGCTTTTGTTTCAGGAGCAAACAATAATTTGAATTGTTTGAGATAGTTGCCTACAGCATGATATCCCTTAATTACGCCAGCTGGCATCGATTCGAAGAATCCGTAATTTATCGTTTTAAACTCAAATATTCCGGCAAGATTATTTTCGCGCTGAATTCCAAGCATTCCAATTTTCCCGATTTTTACAGCGACGGTCTTCTCCACACCTTGCCGGTGGATTTTTAGTTGGATTGTTTTCTCCCTGGATTGGGCAAGGCTATCTGAAAACTGGTCGTAGAATGTGAAGCCGGAGCCATTAATTGTAAGAACTTCGTCACCAAGCTGAAGCCCTGCATCCCTGGCCGGAGATTCTTTTGCGAATCCGATTATTTTACAGGCAAATGGAACTCTTAATCCGATCAGGTACTTATCCTTAAGTATTTTAGGAATAATTTCAGCTTTAACAGGTAGGATAACAGAATTCTCATTGCGCTCTACCTCAATTGTTTTTGCCCCATTTAAAACTATCGAGGAAACTATTTTATTAAAATCCTCGATCGCTTTGCCATCCACCGAAATGATCTTGTCACCGTTGACAAATCCCATCTCTTTTCCTGTCTCACTAACCGCAATACCGTATTTGACATTTTTAGTTGGAAGGTATTGGTCTCCCCAGGTATAAAGTACAGCTGAATAAAGAATTACGGCAAGGATAAGATTGAATAAAACACCACCGATCATGATAATCAACCTCTGCCATGTTGATTTGGAGCGGAATTCCCATGGTTCAGCAGGCAATTTCATGGCTTCCTTATCCATCGACTCATCAATCATACCCGATATTTTCACATACCCACCCAGTGGAAGCCATCCAATCCCGTATTCGGTTTCACCCCTCCTAAATTTAAAAAGGGAGAACCAGGGATCAAAAAAAAGATAAAACTTTTCTACACGACAATTAAATGCTTTGGAAAAAATAAAATGACCAAACTCGTGGATAATAACTAATATTGAGAGGCTAAGAATTAACTGTGCAGCTTTAATAAGAATAACCATGTGTGTAACGATATCAATGTTTTTGTTCTAAAATACCCACGATTTCAAGCGCGTGGGCGCGTGCTTCACGATCCGTAGCCATATAATCTTCAAGGGATGGATTCTGAATGAAGGTTGAATTTTGCATCAACCGTTCGTTTACCTCCCAAATGTTGGGGAAGGAGATCTTTTTTTTCAGAAATGCCTCTACTGCGATTTCATTAGCGGCATTCAGAATACAAGCCAGATTCCCCCCCTTTTGTAAAGCCTCGTAAGCGAGTGCAAGATTACGAAAAATATTTGGTTTGGGAGGAGAAAATGTTAGGGAGGGGAAATCGGTAAAATTCAATCTCGGATAGGAGTTGCAGATTCTTTCCGGAAAGCTAAATGCGTATTGGATAGGTAATCGCATATCGGGTAAGCCCAACTGTGCCTTGATCGATCCGTCGCAAAACTGGACCATCGAGTGGATGATACTCTGACAATGAACCACTACCTCAATTTGCTCCGGTTTGAGGTCAAATAACCATTTGGCCTCAATTACTTCAAATCCTTTATTCATAAGGGTAGCCGAGTCTATAGTGATTTTGGAGCCCATCTCCCAGCACGGGTGCTTTAAGGCCTGCTCCGGGGTTATAGAGGCTATGAGTTTCTCATCAAACGCATGAAATGGACCACCTGAACAGGTTAATATAACTTTTTCAACAGGATTCATATATTCACCGGCCAGACATTGAAAAATTGCAGAATGTTCTGAATCGACAGGCAAAATATTTACCTTGTTCACGATGGCTAATCGTTGAACTAATTCCCCGGCTACTACCAGGGTCTCTTTGTTGGCAAGCGCTATATGCTTCCCTGATTTAATGGCGTTTATCGTCGGATTCAATCCTGCAAATCCAACCATGGCAGTAAGAACAAGATCGATACTTCCCATCTCTACAACCTGGTTTAGAGCTTCTACCCCGGCATATACTTTTATATTCTCACTGGCCAGTGACTCCTGAACTATCCCATATTTTTCCTCATTTCCAATTACAACGACATTGGGATGATATTTCTTTGCCTGTGCAATCAATAATTCAAAATTATTGTAAGCAGTCAATACTTCGACAGAGAATTTGTCGGGATTATTTTCAATTACTTCCAGAGCCTGCTGTCCGATGGATCCGGTGGAGCCAAGAATCGCAATATTTTTCATCTTTCTGTTTTAGAATTTGATGTACTCTTCAGGATTAACAGAAACCCCATTAAGCCACATTTCAAAATGGAGATGGGGACCTGTTGTCTCTTTACCGGAATTTCCCATTATTGCAATAGCTTCTCCTGCCCTAACCTTATCTCCTTGTATTTTAAGTAGTTCGGCATTATGCCGATAGACTGTTATCAGATTTTGTTCATGTTGAAGGTAAATTACGTAACCGGTATCGATAGTCCAGCCTGCGAAAATTACAGTTCCGTCAAGGGCCGCTGATATGCGCGAATTTAATTTTCCAACAATATCTACGCCGAAATGCCTTATACTTAAGTCATGTTTTCCGGTGACCATACCGCTAAGCGGGGGGAAAAAGAGCAATCCCGCAACTCCACCCTTGCTTGCAGGGGTAGAATTTATTCCGAGATTAACCTGTTCCTGGGCAATTTCCTCCCTGAACAGAGAGTCATGATTATAACTTTTAAACTGAAGTTGTTCCGGCTTCAGTGGTGTTACATGTTTAACTGCGGTATCCGACGGGGTTTCACCGGCTAACATTGCTCTGAAATCTTTGAAATAAAGATCACGCCGTTGTGTTTCCTGCTCAAGCGAGTCGACAACAAGTACGTTTCGAATTAGCATTCGCCTCATTTTTCCGGTTGGATACCCTGGAATATATTCGCGTAATGGGGTAAAAGCGATTAGGATAGTTACACTGGTGATTATCGCAATAACTGCAAGGACCAAAGTACCCAGTGCTGTTCGCGCATTAAATCTTACCTGCCTGATTATATGAAGATTGATGTCATTAAATATGACAATCCGGTACGGATTTTGAAATATTTTTCTTATTTTATCCCGTTTTCTTTCTTTCTCCATGCCTATATTTTTTCAAGAGTGTCAAACTTACATGAAAATAAACAGATACCCAAAAATAGAGTCGTTTTATCTACCCTCTAATATTAACTATCTATTCATTTAAGTACCCATTTTTAGTATCTTTGTCTTTGGATTAAAATTTGAAGGATGAAGTTTCAAAAAATGCACGGTCTTGGAAACGATTTCATTATTTTCAGTGAGCTCGATCCGAATAAGTTCGATTTACCCTCCTTAGCCATTCAATTATGCAACCGTCATCAGGGGATAGGGGCTGATGGTATTATTTTAATTCTCCCCTCTGAAATTGCGGATGTCAGAATGAGGATCATCAATTCGGATGGGAGTGAAGCGGATATGTGTGGTAATGGTATTCGTTGTTTTGCTAAGTATGTATATGATAATAAAATCCTGCCACACTCTTCTTTTACGATTGAAACCGGTGCCGGAATCATGATTCCTGAGCTGATTGTGGAAGATGGGAAAGTCCTGTTTGTAAAGGTTAATATGGGAGCTCCGGTTCTTGAGCGCTCTGAAATTCCAATGGAAGGGGCCTTGGGGAATGTAATCAACGAACCAATTTTCATTTCCGGTAAGGAATTACGGATTACAAGCTTGTTAATGGGTGTACCGCATACGGTTGTATTTGTCGATAATGTTGAGGATATGGATATTGTAACCATCGGAAAGGAGATAGAAACGCACCCCTCATTCCCCAAAAAAACCAATGTCAATTTTGTAGAGATTATAAATCAAAAGGAGATTAGAATCAGAACCTGGGAACGTGGGGCAGGAAGCACTCTGGCATGCGGAACCGGAAGCTGTGCATCGGTTGTGGCAGCTTGCCTGAATGGAAAAACAGGTTACGAAGTTACAGTTCACCTTGCGCTTGGCGATCTTCTGATTGAGTGGATTGACGGTTTAGTATATATGACAGGCACTGCAGATCATGTTTTTGAAGGATGGTTCCAATCCGATAATTATGAACTTTTGGTTCACTCTTAATTGTTCTAAATCCCCCAACTGTAATCCCTGAGGTAATAAATATAATCTTAGTTAAGCCAAAAATTACAACAATGCCTGGAGAGAAAAAAAGAGTCGCTCTGATTTCAGTGTTTGCAGCTGTTTTCCTGACCGTATCCAAGTTGGTTATCGGAATCCTGACCGGTAGTCTTGGTATCTTGTCTGAGGCCTTACACTCTGGTCTCGACCTTGTCGCTGCAGTTATAACCTATTTTTCTGTCAGAATATCCGATAAGCCTGCAGATAAGGATCACCATTTCGGCCATGGCAAAATTGAAAATCTTTCAGCGCTTATCGAGACCATTCTTTTATTGATAACCTGTACCTGGATTGTTTATGAGGCGATAGGAAGATTGATTTCCGGTGAAACACAAATTAAAGTAACTTACTGGAGTTATATCGTTGTGATCACTTCAATAATTATTGATATAAACCGCTCCCGGATGCTTTCAAGGGTTGCGAAAAAACATAACAGCCAGGCTCTTGAGGCGGACGCACTTCACTTTTCTACCGATATCTGGAGTTCAACTGTAGTTTTGTTTGGGCTAATCTGCGCAAATTTTGGCTGGTATTCTGCCGATGCAGCAGCAGCATTGGGCGTCGCTATTATTGTTTTATCGGTTTCCTATAAGCTTGGGAAAAAAGCAATCGACGTTTTACTCGATAAAGCGCCAGAGGATATAATCGCTATCGTTGAAAAAACTTTGGCAAATTATAAAGAGGTCAGGTATTTCCATAATCTTAAAATCAGGAGTTCGGGTGCTGATACGTTTATAAAATTCAATATTCATCTTGAACCTGAGCTGACCTTGCGCCAGGTTCATGAATTATGCGATGAAATTGAGAAAGAATTGGGTAGTCTGATCGCCAGAAGCGAAGTCAATATCCATCCGGAACCCAATGAATAGTTTAATCTGACTTTCTCTCCACTTAAGAGTTTTGAAAACCTGAGATACAGACACACTTAAAAACACAGATTTTTCAAGCTCTACTCTTTACGTCCTGTTTTCCCCTAAATCCTTATCTTTGCACAAAAAACAGGGAATTCCCAACATTTAATATCATGAGCGAAAGAAAAGTCAGGGTTCGTTTTGCCCCAAGTCCGACAGGTCCGCTTCATATCGGAGGTGTACGCACAGCATTATTTAATTATCTGTTTGCCAAAAAACATGGAGGGGATTTTCTCCTTCGGATTGAAGATACTGATCAGGCAAGATATGTTCCCGGGACGGAAGAATATATTCAGGAGGCGCTTGAATGGTGTGGAATCACCATTGATGAAGGTCCGAAACAGGGGGGACCGTTTGCTCCGTATCGTCAAAGCGAACGGAAAGATCTTTACAGACAATATGCTGAACAGCTCCTTGAAAGCGGTCATGCCTATTACGCCTTCGATACACCGGAAGAACTTGACCTGGCACGAACAAAGGCTGAAGCTAATGGTGAAACCTTCACCTACAATGCCTTGTCGAGAGGTCAAATGAAGAATTCACTTTCACTAACCGGGGAGACATGGCAGGCATTACTATCTTCATCAACTCATTATGTGATCCGCTTTAAGATGCCAGATAATCTTGATGTAACAGAGGTCGATCTGATCCGGGGAAGCGTCACTTTTAATACCGCACTACTCGATGATAAGGTTTTATTTAAGAGCGACGGAATGCCTACCTATCACCTTGCAAATGTTGTGGATGATCATTTGATGGAGATTTCGCATGTGATAAGAGGAGAGGAGTGGCTTCCCTCAATGCCGCTGCATGTTTTATTGTATCGTGCCTTTGGATGGGAGAATACCATGCCCCGGTTTACGCATCTCCCATTAATCTTAAAACCTGAAGGGAAAGGGAAGCTTAGTAAACGGGATGGGGATAAGCTAGGATTCCCGGTTTTTCCACTGCTTTGGAAAGATAAGGTTACCGGAGAACCCTCTCGTGGCTATCGCGAAGATGGCTATTTCCCCGATGCCTTTATCAATATGCTCGCACTTTTGGGATGGAACCCGGGAACGGAACAGGAGATTTTTTCAATGGCAGAACTATGTGAGACTTTTACCCTTGAAAGAGTGGGAAAATCAGGGGCACGATTCGATCCGGAGAAAACAAAATGGTTTAATCATCAATATTTTATAAAAAAATCGGATCTGGAACTTGGTAAACTGCTCCTCCCTCTACTTAAAGAGAAAGGTGTGGCAGCTGATCTGAATATGGCAACTAAAGTTAGTGGAATGGTTAAGGAGCGATGTAATTTCGTTTCTGAAATATGGGAACAGAGTTACTTTTTATTTCAGGCGCCTGTATCTTATGATGAGAAAATAGTAAGCAAACGTTGGAAGGATGATGTTCCGGCAATGATGGTTGAGATTTCAATTTTTTTTGAAGCTCTTGAGAACTGGAGCGCTCCCCTGATTAAAGAACCTTTTTCTGAATATGTAACTGGTAAGCAATGGAATTTTGGGACAGTGATGAATTCATTGCGGCTATGTTTGGTGGGTGGAAGTTTTGGTCCTGACATCTTCGACATCTGCGAAATAATCGGTCAGTCAGAAACAGTTATACGCATTCGAAAGGGTGTTGAAACGATAAAGATTTAATTCGACAATGTGACGATTTGTTTATTTGCCAATCTGCAAATTGAAAAGCTGGCAGCATAAATATCCCCAAAATTCAGGTAAACTTCCTGATTTTTGGGGATTTAATTTAAATACCATCCGTATGTTTAATTTTTTGTTCGAAGGTTATTTTATAGCCAGAAGCGCCTCATCATAACGTCGTGACACCTCTTTCCAATTGACAATTTTCCAGAAGGCCTCCACATATTCAGGACGGCGGTTCTGATATTGAAGATAGTAAGCATGTTCCCAAACATCAAGCGCAAGTACCGGAATTCCCTTCACCTCTGTGGTACTCATCAGGGGGTTATCCTGATTGGCTGTGGCACTTACCACTAATTTGGCGTGTTCATCAACAGAAAGCCAGGCCCAGCCACTTCCAAACTGTTTCTTTCCTGCATTACTAAAAATCTCCTTGAATTTATCGAAGCTTCCAAACGATTCGGTAATGGCAGCCAGTAGTTTCCCTTCCGGAACCTGACCAGCAGCTGGAGCCAAAATAGTCCAGAATAACAAATGATTATAAAATCCTCCGGCATTATTTTTTAATGGAACCGGATATTTATCAATTTCTGCAAAGAGTTGGAAAAGCGGTTTCGAACCAGTGTTTGCAGCTGTCGACATCTCATTCATATTCTTTGTATAGGCAGCATGATGCTTCGAATAGTGAATCTCCATTGTTTTTGTGTCGACACTTGGTTCAAGGTCTGCATAACCGTATGGCAGTGGATTTTGCTTTGATTGTCCGGTGAGCTGATATTCAGCTAATTTAGAAATAACCTGATCCAGTGATACACCAACAGGTGAGGATGCCTTTGCAGCAAAGGAGAATCTTGAGGAAACAAATAATGCAATTCCTGAAAGGGAAGCTTTTTTAAAGAAATCGCGACGTGAATTTTGCTCGGTTGTCATAATAGCTTATGTTTTAAAACTGTTAATAATCAAACAATCATAGGCAGGAAAAGTTTAAAACAAACTTTTAACAGACCATGCGATAAGTCCTTGTTCAAACGGACACTTTTCTTTAGTTTTAAATACTTAATTAATGGGACATTCAAACTCAAGATACTATGTACGGAAAAATAAGGGAACACTTACAAAAGGAACTTTCACAAATCCGGGAAGCCGGCTTATACAAAAATGAACGAATTATCACTTCAGCACAGGATGCTTTGATCAGACTTGATTCTGGTAAGGAAGTGTTAAATTTCTGTGCGAACAATTATTTGGGTCTTTCGAACCATCCCGAATTGATTAAAGCGGCTAAGTCTGCGCTCGATTCCCATGGTTTTGGGATGTCCTCTGTTCGGTTTATTTGCGGCACGACCAACCTTCATAAGGTACTGGAAAGAAAGATCGCCGATTTCTTTGGAACGGAAGATTCTATTTTATATGCTGCCTGTTTTGATGCCAACGGAGGTGTATTTGAGCCTTTATTTGCCGAACAGGATGCAATTATATCTGACTCTTTGAATCATGCTTCAATTATCGATGGAGTGAGGTTATCAAAAGCAAGTCGATACCGGTATAAAAATGCAGATATGGCCGATCTGGAACTGCAGCTTCAAAAAGCTCAGGACGCCAGGTTTAGAATTGTTGTCACAGACGGCGTCTTTTCAATGGACGGGAATGTAGCGCCATTGGATCAGATTATAACGCTGGCAAAAAAATATGATGCCATGGTGATGGTTGATGAGTGCCATTCCGCCGGGGTAGTTGGAGAGACAGGAAGGGGGGTTACCGAGAAATTTAATGTCCGGGGTGAGGTGGACATTATTACAGGTACGCTTGGAAAGGCGTTTGGAGGGGCTATAGGAGGTTTTACAACGGGCAAAAGGGAGATCATTGAGCTATTACGACAGCGTTCACGTCCCTATCTTTTTTCAAATGCTATACCGCCATCGGTTGTAGGGGCGGGTATCCGGATGTTTGAGATGATGGCTGAAACATCTGAGCTTCAGAAGCGTCTGCAACGTAATACAGCGTATTTTGTATCTAAAATCTTAGAAGCCGGATTTGATGTCAAACCTACCAAATCGGCAATTTGCGCGATAATGCTTTATGATGCGAAATTATCTCAGGAGTTTGCTTCTCAACTTTTGGAGGAGGGAATTTATGTTATTGGATTTTATTATCCGGTAGTGCCTCAGGGTGAGGCACGGATTCGGGTTCAAATTTCAGCGGCTCATAGCCATGACCATCTGGATCTGGCAATTAACGCATTTAGAAAAGTTGGTAAGGTATTGGGAGTCTTAAAATAGCCAATTCAGAAAATAACAAAAGGGAAGTGTATAATACTTCCCTTTTAAAAAAGAAACTTTATTAACTCACTAATCAAAGCATCCTCTCACGGCACTTATTTATTAGTTCCTCTTGGTCTACGTTGAAATCAACAATTAATAGGATAGGAGTAATAATTGTTACCTCTTTTTGAAACTTTATTTCCCGTTGTCAAAAAAAGCTTTTAACGGATTGATTAGCCGGGTTATTAAACGCATCTCCTTTGTGATAATTTCGGCAGTCCCGTCCATTTGCTGAATAAACTTCAGGTTAACGCTGTGATAGGAGGATGTCATTCCTTCAGATAGCTCTATTTCAGCAATATATCCTCTTGAATCCGGAACAAGGGAGATAGAGCGGATAACCCCCCTTAGCATCCCGAACTCCATGTAGGGAAATCCACTGAGTTTTATATTTACCCGTTGCCCAACTTCAACTTTTCCAAAACCGGAGGGTGGAATCACTGCCTTTGCTATAATCGCCGAGGGTTCAAGGGGAATGACAGTGGCGATCAGCTCCCCGGTTTTTACCTCCTGATTGATACTCCAAATCGAAGTAAAAGTCAATTTTCCTGTAATGGGACTGGCAACCAAATATTTCTCTTCCCATTGATGAATTGCATTCTCAAGGCTTTGCTTAGATTCATCCAACGCGAGTCTGAAATCGGAAAGCTCTTTTTCGTGTTGCATCTCTAATTCGACTTTACTTGACTGCATCTGCAAGATGGTAGATTCTGTCTCTCTGAGCGCCGCCTCAAACCCTATGTAGGCCGATTTTTTTGAAAGGAAGAGCTGTCTTGATTTGTCGTATTCCGCCTCGCTTGTTGTTCTTTTCAGGAAGAGGGAAGAATCACGGATAAAGCTTTTTTCAGACAATACAAGGTCATTATGTTGGATCTCCATTTGTCGTACCAGCGTCCTGTAATACTCCTCATGCTTGAGAATCTGCTTGTTGATTAGTGCAATCTTTTGAGGCAGAAAATTTTGAGTAAGATATTGTTTGAAATTATTCCGGCTTTTAAGAAAGGGGCCATAACTAATTTGCAATTCCCCGAGTGTAAGTTGTTCCGACAAATGAATTTCAAAAACCTGCCTGTCCCATTCGGTAATCCGGAAGCAATCGGTCAGTTCTTTTTTAAGGATCAGGTAATGGGTAAAATCAGTGGGATTATTTATCAGAGCAATCTTCCCTTTTTCTTTAATATTCTGGCCATCAGAAGCAAATAAGCGGTCGATCTTACCTGTCGATTTACTGATTAACGAAACCGGTGGGTTTTTTGTCGTCAGTATCATCGGGGCCCGGATTATCTCCGGCGATTTATAAAAGTAACATCCAACAACCAGAATTAAGAATATAATGAAGATCACTGTCAAACCCCACCGAATTACGTTGTTCGGGATGAATGACATAATATCCTGTACCTCTTCGCTATGCGGCTGTATATTTATTTTTTCCGGCATTTGAAACTATCTTTGGGTTCAAAATTGAATTTACGGGTTTCCCTGAAAAAAAACGGCTGATTACTAGTTTTAATTTCCAAGTTCGAGTTGGTCTTTAACCAGATTATAATAGACCTCCCTCTTATCAACCAATTCGTCATGTGTCCCTTTTTCGACAATCTGCCCCTCTTCAAGGACAATGATCTGGTCGGCATTCTTAACTGTGCTCAGCCTGTGGGCGACAACTACCACAGTCCGATCTTTAAAGAAACGGTTCAGATTTTCCATGATTAAGAGCTCGTTTCTGGCATCGAGGGCATTGGTTGCTTCGTCAAAAAAAAGATATTCAGGATCTTTGTAAACAGACCTTGCAATAAGGATGCGCTGTTTCTGTCCCGTACTCAACCCATGCCCATCACTGCCGATTCTTGTGGCATAGCCAAGTGGAAGTGATTCAATAAAAGATTGAATATTAGCTGTTTTAACAGCACTTTCAATTTTTTTGGAATCTGGGAATTCATCAATTATGGCAATGTTTCCCGCAATAGTGTCTGAAAAAATAAACCCCTCCTGCAAAACAACTCCACACCGTTTTCTCCATTGTTGCTGGCTGTATCGGGTCAAAGAGACCCCACCCAGCGAAATATCGCCAAGAACCGGCTTGTAAAAACCAAGAATCAGTTTTATAAGTGTGCTTTTCCCGCTTCCACTTGAACCCACAATGGCTGTGATCTTATTTGCAGGAATCCTCAGGTTTATCTCTTTTAATACTTTAGGGGAGCCGGGACCTTCATATTGAAAGGTTAAGTCTTTTATTACGATATCTTTTCCTGAGGGGATTTCGGCTATTTTAGGGTCATCAGCTTTCTCTTCATCATCCTGTTCATTAATCTCTCCTAATCTTTCAAGTGAAATTTTGGCATCCTGCGCAGATTGGACAAACCCGATAAACAACTGGATTGGGGCATTTAACTGACCAATAATATACTGAACAGCCATCATCATCCCCAGGGTCATATCACCCGTGACCACCGCCCTGGCAGTCATAAATGAGATTAATATATCCTTCGTCTGATTGATAAATGTTCCTCCGACAAGTTGATTCTGATTTAAAATAAGTCCCCTGATATTTACTTTGTACAGCTTTGCCTGAATCCGTTCCCATTCCCACCTTTTTTGCTTTTCACAGTTATTGAGCTTAATATCCTGCATGCCGGTAATCAACTGAACAATATTGCTTTGATTTGCTGAGGCCTGTTGGAAACGTTTATAATCAATCTCTCTTCTTTTTTTAAGAAAAAGCAAAACCCATCCGATGTAAAGGATACTTCCAATAAAAAAAACAACCAAAATAGCAGGTTGATAGGTCGCCATTATAATTGTATAAATCACAAGGGTAATGGTTGCAAAGAGGATATTGACAAGCGAGGTTGTGAGAAAGTTTTGAATCCGGCTATGGTCACCCAGTCGCTGCATAATGTCGCCAACCATCCGTGAATCGAAGAAGGAAATGGGTAATCGCATTAATTTGATCAGAAAATCGGAGATCAGCGAAATACTTACACGCGTTGTTACATGCAGCATGATCCAGTTTCGGATCAACTCGTTGGCAGTCTGACCAAAGGTGAGCACCAACTGGGCGATCAAGACCATCCCAATAAAACTCAGGTCGCTGTTTCCAATTCCATAGTCAACAATCGATTGGGTTAGAAATGGGAAAATCATACTTATAAAACTTCCGGTTAGCATACCCAGAAGGAGCTGAATGATGAATTTACGGTAAGGGCGTAAATAATTCAGTAAATGACTGTATTTCCTTGTATTCTGATTTTCTGGTTCTTCATTATAGAATTCTGCGGTTGGCTCAATCAATAATGCAATTCCGTCAATTCCCTGCGAAGACCAATATTTAAGAAATTCAGATTTATCATAGTGAAGAAGGCCGTGGGCCGGATCAGCAATATGTACGATTTCTTCCCTGTGTTTATTCCACAGAGAAAATGGAAATCCTTTTTTTTGTGTAATTGCAGTAACAATGACAAAATGATTTTGATTCCAATGGACTATGCAGGGAAGTTGCACTTCATCCCGAAGTTGATTCCAGGTTAATCGAACCCCTCTGGTCCGAAACCCCATTTTTTCGGCGGCATCACTCAAACCAAGCATCGATAACCCCTCGCGGGAAACAACCATTAGATTTCTAATCTGTTGCAGTGAATAAATGCGACCAAAAAACTTCGCAATCATCCGAATGCAGGAGGCCCCGCAATCCATTGCGTCAAGTTGTTTGAAAAAAGGGAATTGCATAGTTAAACAGATAATTGATGGTTGTTAGAAATTCGGGAGTAAAAATCCCGAGTGTTGTAGTGTTATCGAGGTTAAGTTCAAAATTCCTTGGTGTAAAAATAGTGTAAAAAAAGTTTTATGCATCGATTCAATCGGTGTATAGATAGAATTTCTTAAACTTTAAACGATATTTAAAGATGGCTGTCATTTAAGGAACAGGATAAAAATAATTCTCAAATTGAATTTGTTTTCTTATATTTGATCCCACCATAGATCAAAGATTAGTCACTTTATTATTCAGAGTGTAAAAT
>Ga0118677_10011308_pt1 | contig 13418 bp, 8 predicted proteins | sample AliMusrvi5mmetaG_FD_86154 | JGI IMG/M metagenome (GOLD analysis project Ga0118677, IMG submission 86154)
CTCCAGAAATATAATTTGCATAGATCATTGGGATCTGATAAAAAATTTTGTTATGCTCCTTATAGCAATCTGTACTTTTCATTTAATGGGGCAACCGGGGTTTGTGGAGCCAACCGAATAAAAATTGGGAATTATTTAAATACATCCATTAAAGACATTTGGCACGGAAAAGAAATAAAAAAAATAAGGGAAAAGATAAATCATAATGATCTTAGCCTTGGGTGTCATATTTGTGAATTTTATTATAAAAACCAAAATTTCACTTCAGTAAAGGCAACTACTTACGATAACTTATCTTCTCGCAGGAAATTACAATATCCGGTCAGGATGGAATTTGAGCTTGATAACACATGTAATTTTGAATGCATTATGTGCACCGGTGAATTTTCAAGCGCTATTAAAAAAAACAGAGAAGGAATTGAAAATGATTACAAAGTCTCTTTTCCAAAAAATTTTATAGACGAGTTAAAAGAGTTCATCCCTCATTTGAAAGAAACTCTTTTTATGGGTGGAGAGCCTTTTCTTATAACTGTTTACTATGAAATTTGGGAACAAATAGTTGAATTAAATCCGAAAGTAACAATTACCATTAATACCAATGGAAGTATTTTAAATGACAGAATTAAGAAGATTCTTGAAGAAGGTAACTTTCAAATAATCTTTTCACTTGATTCCATACGCAAGGAAACATTAGAGAAAATCAGGATTAATGCAGTACATGATAAAATTCTATCTAATTTGATATATTTCAGGGATTACTGTAAAAGAAAAAACAATTTTTTTGGCATCAATATTACTGTAATGAGAGAAAATTGGGCTGAGTTAACAGAACTTTTACAATATGCAAATAGTATTGATTGCTGTGTTTACTTTTGTGTTGCGATAATACCCTATACAAGGTCATTAATTTATCTAGACACTAGTGAATTAATTGAAATAAATGAGAATTATAATAGACAGTTGATGTTATTGCCATCAAAAAGCATTGTTGAACAAAAAAATAAGAAAGCATTTTCTGACCTTATCAATCATATTGAAGGTATGATTGATACTTCAAAAAAACGCTTTGAAGAGCTCCAACGCATTTCACAAAAAAAGGAATATCGAAAATTATTAGAGAAGACAATTGTTGACAATTTGACATTGAGTTACTTTAAAATATATAAGCATGAAAATGGTGTTTTTATAGAACGAAAAATAGAAAAAATTACTGAACAGTTCAAAATCATACTTGATAAATTATCGCTTAATGATGAAGAACTTGTAAGTTTGTACTCAATTGATATCAGATTTCTTTCATTTATATTAGAAATAGAAAATATTGATAAAACCTTTTTGCAGATTAACAGAATCATTGGCATCTAATGTATTGTGCTGTTGATTATGTTGTTACTCTTAAATTATTATGATTGATTGTGAAGTAAATAAATTTTAATAATTTTATTATTGCTTAATTTTTCTTGCCGCTTTTGCAGCTTAACAGTTAAATTATAGTTTTACATATTCATTAGTCATAATTGTCGTTTTAGACTATTGTTAATTAAACTATATAAAAAAAAATAGCCATTATATGCCATTTATTGAAATTTTATTTTAGTATTTATCTTAACTGTAATGTCTTAAAAACATATTTTAAAACATCTCTTTAAATGAAAATATTATTTTATTATAATTCCGTTTATCATGCTGGTATAGCCCAGTTATCATCATTTTTAAAATTTCATGGCCATACCACGGAGTTGTTGTTCGATCCTGCCATTGGCAGCAATCACTATATAAATCTACCTTTTTTAAATACTTTCATAAGTAAAAAACTATTGATTGAAAAGGCAAAGCGATTTAATCCTGATCTCGTCGCCTTTAGTTTTGTAACTAACCAATTTCAGGATGTAATAGAAATAGGGAAGCTTTTAAAAATGGAATTAAAGGTTCCTTTTATTGCAGGCGGTATTCATCCTACTATTCTTCCCGATGAAGTTATCAAAGAAGACTGGCTCGATATACTTTGCATTGGTGAAGGAGAAGAAGCTTTGCTGGAATTGGCCAATAACCTTGAACAAAAAAAAGATATTTCGAATATACAAAACTTATGGGTAAAGAACAATGACGGGACAATCACAAAAAACCCATTACGTCCGCTTATAAAAGACCTTGATACACTTCCTTTTTGCGACATGGAACTGTTCGACAAGTATGGTTTGATCTATTCGCGTATTGATATTTTCACAGGAAGAGGATGTATGAATTCATGTTCATTTTGCATCAACAGTTTTAAAAACAAATTATTTCAAAGCAAACAGTTTCTACGCAGAAGAAGTGTGGATAATGTTATTGAAGAAATGATCTTAATAGAAAAAAAATATAACCCGCGTCAATACCGTTTTCTGGATGATACCTTTGCTTATGACTCTAACTGGCTGAAAAATTTCGCCCGTGAATATTCAATGAAGATCAATAAACCTTACCGGTGTACAGTTCATCCGGGCATAGCTACTCCTGAAATAATAGAACTGCTGGGAAAAAGCAATTGCAAAAGTGTTACTATGGGATTTCAATCGGCAAGCCCCAGGATAAGAAGTGAGATCATGAACCGGCACTATTCAAATGAAAAAGTTGCTGATATAGCCTGTTGCATGAAGAAAAACAAGATCAAACTTTCTATTGACCTTATCTTTGGCATGCCCACTGAAACTCCGCTAGAAATGTGGGAGACACTTGATATTTGTGATAAAATTGATATCACTTCAATTACTCCCAGTTTTTTCTATCCTTTCCCTAATACTACGCTTACAAATTATTGTTTAGAGCATAATTTTATTAATCAGCAAACTTACCAGAAAATAATCAAAGGAGTGGGGTCTTATCATACAACCTTTTTACTCGATCATCCTTACAGGGATGAGGTGATGAAATTTCAGGCAGTGATCGCAATGTATAATAAGGTGCCATTATTTTTAAAAAAATTTTTACGTAGAATATTAAAATGGAAATACGGCAGAACACATCGCCTGTTTCATTTTCTTTCGGTACCTTTTAATGAGTTTTACGAATTCAGGAGAAGAATTTTAATGATACCTTTTTCACTGATTAAAACACGAAGAGTATTAATGAAAAAAGATTAAAAGGAATTTTATTTCTCAATTATGAAAATTTTGTTTGTCCATACTTTTGATTACTACGAACCAATAGGGATTATGACCTTATCATCGTTTCTGAAACAACATGGGCACAATTGTGAGCTTCTCGATCTGAAATTTGAAAAAGATTATATCTCATCAGTAAAAAAAATAAAGCCTGATATCTTAGCCTTTTCTATCACTACCAATAACTGGAAACGTTATCAGCAGGTAAACCTGGAGATAAAAAAAGAATATAGAGTATTTTCAATATTCGGAGGAGCCCATTGTACCTTTTTCCCCGATTTTATTAATGAAGCGGGAGTTGATGCCATTTGCAGAGGAGAAGGAGAATTCGCTTTACTTGAATTGGCTGATTCTTTGGAAAAGGGAAAGGAGATCAATAATATTTCCAATTTATGGATAAAAAAAGGTGAACAAATATTTAAAAATGATGTCCGCAACCTGATTGAAGATCTCGACATATTGCCCTTCCCCGACCGAGAACTGGTTAATAAATATAATCATTACAAGAAGCGCAGCCGCGTTCGGACAATAGCTTCGCGGGGCTGTCCGTATCAGTGTACCTATTGTTCGAATCATTCTTATAAATCATTTTATTGTGATAAAGGAAAATTTTTCAGGCAGCGTTCGCCCGAAAATGTTATTGATGAAGTAAAATTATTAAAAGAAATTTACAGACCGCGGAATATAGAATTTCATGATGATATATTCATTTTGAATAAAAACTGGACCGGGAAATTTTTATCACTTTATATAGAAGAAAAAATAAATATTCCTTTTGAAATTAATGTAAGGGCTGATCTGGTCACCCCCGACATAGTTTCATCACTTAAAAAAGCCGGATGTTATTCTGTGCAGTTTGGCGTGGAATCGGGAAACGAAATTTTGCGTAATACTGTTCTAAAAAGAAATATTTCAGAAGAGGAACTTATCAATATATCAAGGCTCCTGAGTAAACATAAAATTAAATCAAACACTTATAATTTGCTGGGCATACCGGGCGAGACAATTGAAAATGCTTTTGAAACAGTAATGTTAAATTCAAAAATAAAACCCACTTATGCCATGAATACTATTTATCAGCCTTATCCCGCAACCGAACTGGCCGAATATGCAAAGACAAAAGGGTTTTACAGCGGTGAGATAAGTAATTTTGATAAAACCTATCTTTATGGAAAAAGTGTTATTGTTTCAAGGGATATTAAAAGGATCGAAAGGCTTCATTATTTATTTTCCTTTGGCGTAAAAATGCCTTTCCTATCAGCGTTCATAAAGGTACTGATCAATATTCCTTTTAATAAATTATACCAGGCGATGTATTTTATTTACAGGGCATACATTGTTATTTTTATTTTCAAAAGACTTAGTTTAAAGGAATTTTTTATACGAGAACATTTCTGATCCCAAATTAAAAAATCATGTTGTTATCTATAATAGTTCCCTTTTATAACGAGCCTACTTTACTACAGGTTATTGATAAAATATACAAGGTAAAGTTCCAGGATCAGATACGTTTCGAGATAATCTCCGTTGATGATGGTAGTACAGATGAATCAACAAAACAAGCAGAGAAGGACTTATTAAAATTCGAAAACATAACATTAATAAAACATACCGAAAACAAAGGCAAAGGAGCAGCCATTAAAACAGCTTTATTACAATGCAAAGGAGATATTATCATCATTCAGGATGCCGACCTTGAATATCATCCGTCGGACATTCCTAAGGTGATTCAACCAATAATTGATGGAAAGACTTTGGTTTGTTATGGCTCACGACATTTGGGGAGCGAAAACAGAAAAATATTTTTCTTATGGTTTAAAAAACATGCTCACCATACACTTTTTCCTTATCTGGGAGGAAGATTGATAACAATAGTCTGCGATCTTTTATTTTTTGTGCCCCTTACTGATGTGCTCACTTGTTATAAAGCTTTCGACCGCTCATTATTAAATCAAATATCATTAAAGAACAATGGATTTGAGATGGAAGGCGAGCTTACGGCTAAAATATTAAAGAAAACCAGGATCAAAGAAATACCGGTTAGCTTTTTACCGCGAACAAAAGCCGAAGGGAAAAAAATAAGATGGAAGGATGGCATATCATTATTATTTAACCTTATCAAGTATCGTTTTGTTTCATGATCTGTTAATGAACTACAATAAAAAATGAAGGTTCTGTTTATTGGGAAATATCATTATTTTGAGAACTTACCCGTTATGTTTTTAGCCGGTTTTTTAAAAAAGCACGGTTATGAATGTGTCTATCTTGATTTGATGTTTGAAAGAAATTATATCAAAGCCATAAAAAAGATAAAGCCTCAAATCATAGCATTCACAGTTGTCAGCGGATTACAAACGATGTATCTTGACATTAACAGGAAGATCAAAAAAGAGTATAAATGTTTTTCAATTTTCGGCGGGCCTCATTGCACTGTTTATCCCGAGACAATTTATGAAGAAGGTGTAGATGCCATTTGCCGGGGCGAAGGTGAATTGCCTTTGCTGGAGTTGGTGGAAAAAATAAGCAATGGTCAAAATAAATTTGACATAAAAAACTTATGGATCAAGGATGGCGAAACAATATATAAAAATGAATTGCGCAACCTGGTTGAAAACATAGACGAGGTTTCGTTTCCCGACAGGTCAGTTTTTGATCATTACGATCATTACCGGAAGCTGCGCTCAAGAACGACTATTTGCAGTCGCGGATGTCCTTATGTTTGCACATATTGTTACAATAACATCATCATGGACATTTCGAAAGATAAAGGAAAATATGTAAGGATAAGAAGTGTTGAAAATGTGATCTCGGAACTCAAAAAAGTAAAAGAAAATTACAAGCCGAAGAGAATAAAATTCATGGACGATACTTTTATTTTAAACAAAAAATGGGGCCTGGATTTTTGTGAATTATATGAAAAAGAAATTGCGCTTCCTTTTGTAGCCTGCATCAGGGTGAATATTATTGATGAAGAAATTATCATTGCATTAAAAAAGGCCGGTTGCATCTCGGTAAATTATGGCGTTGAATGTGGCGATGAAGAATACAGAAATACAGTCCTTAAGCGCCGCCTGAGCAATGAGCAACTGGTGAGCATTTCACACACATTTGCTAAACATGGCATTAAAACCGTGGGATTAAATATGCTTGGTCTGCCCGGCGAGACAATTGATGACTGTATAAAAACATTGAAATTTAATATTGAATGTAAGGTTTCATTTGCCCATACTGTCATGTTCTCTCCTTTGCCTAATACCGAACTTTGCAATTATGCAATCCAAAACAATTATTTCAATGGGGATTTTGCAAACCTGAGCTATAACTACATGTTTACAAAAAGTGTTTTAAACATGAAGGATAGCGGCAAGATCAAGCGTCTTCAATATTTGTTCTCAACCATTGTAGCATTCCCTTTCATGCTTCCTTTTCTTAAAATATTGATCCGTTTGCCTTTTACAAAATTATATCAGCCGTTATTTTTTCTACACCGTGTGTATAATCATTTATATATTACCAAACAACTTGACTGGCAGGATATCTTTGTCATAGAATCCGGCAATAAAAAAAGATAAAATATTTTTAATGAAGATCCTTTTCATATATAAATATGCCAATTACGAACCGCTGGGTTTGATGACGCTTTCGTCGGTTTTGAAAAATGCAGGTCATCAATGCCTGTGCGTGGATTGCCGTTTTGAAAAGAATATTATAAAAACCGTTAAGCAAATTTCGCCCGATGTTATCGCTTATTCCATCATTACCGGCAGCCATAATTATTACCGCGATCTGAATATAAGGCTTAAAAAAGAACTGAATTTCCTTTCGGTTTTCGGCGGGCCTCATTGCACTTTTTTCCCTGATTTTATTAATGAGGACGGGGTTGATGTTATCTGCCGTGGCGAAGGAGAACATGCATTATTGCATCTGATAAATGCTCTTTCAAATAAAGAAGATATTTCCGCTATCCCTAACCTGTGGGTTAAGCAAGACGGGGAAATTATAAAGAATGAAATTGAAAATCTCTGTCAAAATCTTGATGAAATAGTTTTTCCCGACAGGGATATTGTCAATTACTATGTGGCGTATAAAAAAATGAAGCGCAGGGATGTTATTACTTCCCGCGGCTGTCCTTACAATTGTACTTATTGTTTTAATAATGCCAACAAACAATTGTTCCTTTCAAAAGGCAAATACGTAAGGCAGCGCAGTGTTGAAAATGTTCTTGATGAATTGAAAATTCTGAAAGAAAAATATCATGCAAAAATATTTCATTTCCAGGACGACATTTTTACACTGAACCGTCAGTGGACATTTGACTTTTGCAATGCTTATAAAAAAATTATCGGTCTGCCCTTTGAAGTTCAACTTAGGATCAACCTGCTTGATGAAGAAATAATAAAAGCCCTGAAAGATGCAGGTTGCACAATGGCGCTTTATGGCATTGAAAGCGGTAATGAATATATCCGAAAAAATCTTTTAAAAAGGGATATTTCGGATGAACAAATTATTAATGCGGCAAAGCTTTTCAGGAAAAATAAAATCAGGACAATGACAACAAATATTGTTGGTCTGCCCGACGAAACCCTTGAAATGGCAATGGAAACAGTGAAACTGAATATTGCCTGCAAACCCAACTATGCCTGGAATTCTATCTATCAGCCTTACCCAATGACACAGCTTTCGGCTTATGCCATCGAAAAAGGCTATTATGAAGGAAGCACCGACTTGTTTCAAAGTTCTTTTCTTTATGGCAACAGCCAGTTGAAAACAAAAGATATCCGAAAAATTGTAAGGCTGCATTACTTATTTTCCATCGCTGTCAGCTTTCCATGGCTTTTACTGCTGGTTAAAGCATTAATTAAAATTCCTTTCACAGGATTTTATCAATTGTTGTTTTTTATTCATCGAGGATGGGCAGCAGTTTTTTCACTAAGAAGAATAAGCATAAGTGAAATTATTTATTTTGAAAAAAGAAAATATTTTTGGAAAGAAAGAAAATGGTGAATCTGCGATTTGGTATTACTTGATCTTTTAAGATTGAAAAGTTTATGAGGATGAATGAAAATAAATAATCTGCCAGACAATTTGTTTTCAACTGAAATCCATTCTATATGCTGGATTCTATGATGATTGCAAGCAACAAAAAAAAGAGTTATTGATCAATTTATATTTACGGTAGCAAAAAGTGAAAAAGATTGTGATAAGTCGGTTTTTATGCACGTAAAATAATAAAAAGATATTGATCAATTTGTCATTATGCATGCAAAATGCAATAAAGATATTAATCAATTTGTATTTTCACTTACACAATGGCATAAAGATCTTGATCAATTTGTCACGTCACTTATAAAATGACAAAAAGATATTGATCAATCAGTCATTTCATTTGCAAAATGACACAAAGATCTTAATCAATTAGTCATTATGCATGCGTAATGAAAAAAAGATATTAATCATTTAGTCGTTATGCATGCAAAATGCTAAAAAGATCTTGAACAATGTGTTATTTCATTTGTAAAACGACAAGAAGATTTTGATCAATTTTACCATTTATAATCGTAAGTATAGATGTAATTTGAAAAATTTATCATTGTTGTTCAGTAATGAGGCATTGGAGTGATGAATTGAATGAATCTTCAAGAAAAAAGATTCATAGTTATAGAATAATGAAACAATTAAAATGAGGAACAATAATACATTAAAGAAGATAGCATCTTTAATGCTTTTAATGAACTAAGTTTAAAATGATATTGTTATAAATTGAATAAAACAGGTAAACGAATTAAGAAATGCCATATTTCAATAAACCTGAACATGGCATTTCTGTACAGTGCTGCAGACTTATGCAAATTGTTGGACAATCATTTTCAGCAAGCAATTAGCTCACAATAATGCTTATCATTTGTTCCCAATCAGAAAATCCATCTTTTGATAAAAACTGATGCCGGAAATAAACCCTATCGCCGGAAGTAAGACCGGTAACTATTGTTTTTGCTTTTAGTGTAGAAGGTATGATAGTAACGCCCCAGCTTGCAGGATCAGAAGGATTGCCTGACATTATCCAGTTATGCATGTAAGAAGGATATTTAACAGTGCCCCTCAATAAAACTGTACCTGAAGCAATATTCTTGGCAGTAAATCTCTGTTTGGGCATACCTCCACGTCCTTTTGCATGGAATAAAGCGCTTTCGGCTATAGCTACAGCTGAATCTGGAAATTGATTACATTTTTTCTGAACATAAGCTACCAAATCGAAAACCCCATTTAATAAAATATATTTCCTGGTATCACGAAATTTTGCACTGCCTAATACTTTTGTTTTGGCGGTACTTTGAGCAGCCTGAAGATTGTCATTTTTTGATCTCACATCCGCCAACAATGTTGATGCATCTGGAAACCATGAATTGTCCGTCATTGCCTTCAGGATGGCATAAACCTGATTGATCAAATGATCAACACTGCGTGGCAGCTTTGCAACCACGATAACTTTGTGAACTATTACTGTTGGAACCATTGCCAGGAAGAATATCATTCCCTGTACGATTCCTGCTAATTGTTTTGCTGATGTTTTCATATTATTTTGTATTTAAATTGTTTAACATTTGAATTGCTGCATTGTTGAATTGTTTAATTGCTTTATTGTTTAATTGTTAATTTCTTCTATCTTTATTGAGAAGTCTGAAAAATATTGTCCTTAAATTTCTTACTTCATTAATATCACGTTCAGGAAGTTTAAAAATCACATCTTTTCCCTCAGACTTCTATAATATTTAACGTAAAAAAGAGAAAAAAGTTGTTTTTTTATGAAGATTTATTTTGTTAAAAATGACAAGGTAATTTGCTTTGTGAAAAGTTCAAAATAAAAGCATCAATTGCAGTCGGTTTTACCGACTGAAAAAAAGATAAAAGCATCTGGCTTTAGCCTCATAATTACAAAGAATGATGCTAAAGCAATAAGGCACTTAACTTTATTATCAGTCCGATAAATCAGACTGCAATGGATATTCTGAACTCAATTTGGGGAAGTTATTTTGAAAGTTTCACTTTGTGTCATTGATGGACATTTGCTTCGCGCAATCAGGTTCGAATCTTGAGTCTACTCCGAAAAGTAAAAATACAAAATTGCTGCCAAGACACCAAGAAGCACAAAGTATTGAAAAGCAATTAAAACTTTTTTGCGAAACTTCGGGTCTTTGAGTCTTTGTGGCAAGAAAACGACTTATCGGAGTGAACCAAATTATTAAACTAATGTTGATGTAAAATTCTAAAAGTTTTAAATAATATGACTGGCAATCGAACAACTCTATAAAAAAACTCTTTCTTCTCGAGCAAAGGAATGCTTAAAATGTAGATCATTTTATGCAACAGACCATATTTTCGCTTGAGCAAAGGCCGTAAAATTTTTTGTATAAATCGCGGAGCGGAAGTGTAAAGCGGCAGCAAAGTTTTAAAAATTCTGATTTCGTTTTTATAAGGATGGTTAAGGACTGAGAAAGATTGTGGTGAGCCTTTCCCATTAACAATATCACGTTTTATTGTTTCATCAATATTTCCTGTTGTGCAACAATAGTTATAAAGGCCCGTTCCCGGGAATGGATAGAAAATTGCAGACCATGAATTATAAGCATGAATTTTATTACTCAGTTCAAGAGTTTCCATCATGTTTTCAGGAGTCTCTTCCGGAAAGCCAAACATATATTCTGCATAAAGCCGAAGACCATGTTTTTTTATTATTTCCGCAGCCATTATCACCTTTTCATTTGAATAATGCCTGTTCATAATGTTGCTTCTTAATGTTTCATTTCCTGATTGAATTCCCATTGCGATGGACTCGCAGCCACATTCCTTCAAGCTTTTCACGATTTCATCACTCACACCCGTTGGTGTTATATAGCAATGGAATGGCAAAGAAACCTTGTTAATATACTCAGCTTTAAATTCATTGAACCATTTTTTATCAAGAACAAATACATCATCTTCAAACCTTATACCTTTAGGACTATATTGTTTCTTCAGAAGTTCCAGTTCGCTGATCACATTTTGCACACTTCGCTTTCGCAAATAATGTTCTTCGGGATAAAGATTTTTACGGAAACTATTTACACAAAAAGAACAATTGTGAGGGCAACCTCTAGCAGTCATAAAGCGAATACGTTTACCCAAAACTCCATACTGTGCATAAATGGAGCGATCAGGAAAAGGATGTTTATCAAGATCTTTAACAAGTGGTCGTAATGAGTTTTTATTAACATTCCCATTTTTATCTTTTACCCACAAATTTTGAATGTGCGAAATATCTACCTTACTTTCAAGTTTTTCAATCAGTTCAACCATTGCTTCTTCCCCGTCACCTATACAAATCATATCAACCCAATCTTCCTTGATGACTTCTTCAGGAACAGAGGTTGGATGAATTCCACCCACAATAATCGGGACATTCATAACATCCTTAAGCTTCTTCCCAAAAGCACGGAAATACTGAAAATTATTGGTAACTATTGACATTCCGATAATATCTGGTTTAAATGCTATGGCTTTTATCAGAAGTCTTGCATCGGTTATTAAATGATTAAGTAAGGGAAGTTTGAGATAATAATGCTTCCCAAAACCCGGATCTAGCAAAAGGTCCACTGTGTGCCCATGCTGTTTGAGGACAGCAGAAATAATTTCCACACCCTTGTAATCTATTTCACCAATATCGAAAAATAAGATTCTCATAACTTACAAGCTACTTTTTCCTAGATATTTTATTAAATAAGTGAATAATAAGAAACTCACTGAATTTAATTGTCAACAATAAAAATAGCAACACAACATTAGGCAATTTTCTAAAAAAATCTGTGAAATCATGCCCAAAATCAAACCAGGCATTGTTTAAATCAGGTCGAGTAAAAATTCCTTTAAGACTTTTCAAATTAAAATAAAAACTAAAATACCCATAAAGAATGTCATGACGTATTCCCTTCTCAGAATTACCCTTTGGAACGTATGCAAATGGAATTTTGTTAAATGGATTTTCAATAAAAGTTGAAACCGAGTTGATATTCTCATACGAACCCTTTATATTCAGCTTGTTTTCTTTCAAAGCTATGTTGTATAATTCTGTTCCGGGATAAGGCGTGGCATTATTATATTTGACTAAATCAAGATTCAATGTCTTCGTAAGTTTAACAGCATCCATTCTATCCTGATGTGTTTCTCCCGGTAATGCGAAAATAAAATTACCACTTACATGGTATCCAATTTTTTTTGCATTATTAATTGCATTAACTACTTGCTGTACAGTTTCCCCCTTATTTAAAGTTTTTATCAAGTTTTCTGAAGCAGTTTCAATACCAAAATAAACACCTCTAAAACCAGCTTGAAACAGTTCAGTTAATACTTCATTATCACTGTTATCACCTCTTGCCTGAAAATTAAATATCATTTTACCGGCTATCCTGCTATCTTTAATTTTATGAGCAAGTTCTATTATCCTATTTTTATCAGCTACTAAATTATCGTCAATAAAATAGACATACTTACGATCGTAATCATAGAAAAGCATCTCAAGCTCTTTTACGACGAGGTCAGGATCTCTATATCTGAATTTGCGCTGACTGTTAATTTTATTGCTGCAGAAAAAGCAATTGTAAGGACAGCCCCTTGAACTCATCACAAAACCAGAGTCATAACTTTTATTTTGAAATAAGTTGTAAGGAAATGATGGCAGACTATTAAGATCAATAGTACCTTCAGAACGCGGGTTGTGAATATTTTTATTGCCCTTTTTATAAGAAACACTTGGAATATGATCAAATCCTTTTTGGGACATTATACTCATATACAACTCACTGATCATTTCTTCGGCCTCGCCCCTTACAACGATATCAACTTGTTGATAAGATAAACATTCGTCAGGCATAGCTGTAGGATGTATGCCACCAAAAATGATTATACAATCAGGATATAATTGCTTTAATTTTCCGGCAATTTGAATTGCATTACTAAACGCTGCAGTGAGAACACTGAAACCAAAAATATACGGCTTTGGAAATGCATTTATGTCCTTTTTAATTTTACTAACTATATTATTTTCAACCTGCTCATCATAACAAATACTTTGGATTCCATTCTGTTTTAAAACAGCCATTAAATAACCAATGCCAACTGGTACAAAGATTGGCAGGAAAGGCTGAAATATTTTAAGGGAATTACCCGGTGATGAGTTAATAAAAATCATTTATTGGAATTATTATTGAAATAAATTATTTTCAACTACCAGGTTAATAAGAT
>Ga0118677_10011310_pt1 | contig 13417 bp, 12 predicted proteins | sample AliMusrvi5mmetaG_FD_86154 | JGI IMG/M metagenome (GOLD analysis project Ga0118677, IMG submission 86154)
TCCGGAAACCGGGCGGTCCGGATTTAAGTTCGCGGGCGCCGCGCGTGATTTTGCAAAGGCTGATTCCGAGTTGACCGGAAATGGCGCGTTGGGAGTGTCCTTCTGCGAGTAATTGGACCAGTTGCCAGCGCAAGGCGATTTCCTCGCGCTCCCGGGGTGTCAGCAAGGCGAAAAGAAGATCATAGGCGTTCTGACTGCGGGTGGGACCGGCCAGGGCCAAAGTCAGATCGCGCAAGGACTCTTCGGTCTTATGCTTACGGGCGACTGCCATATTCCAGACTTCCAATCTTCCAGTAGAACCCGCCATTATGAAACGGCGGAAAGGTTTATTGTTACTTAACTTGAGTGCGGAAATCAATCAAATACAGACTTCTTCATCTGTTGGAGCGGGGTGCCCTCACCCCGCTCTTTTCTGGGGAGATGGCGGGGTGGGGGCACCCTGTCTCCAAAGAGGGGGATGTACAAGTTCCGTGTAACCCATTCCCTAACGGCTTTCGCGATGGATGATGTCCCATACCTTTTGGATATAAAACCGGTAGTTGGCAATCGGCGTTCCATTCGGGATGCGATGATCCAATGAGAGTAATGCTCCGCCGGTTCGGATCATGGGCGGAAGCTTGTATTCCAATTCGCGCAGGATATCGGCGGGTGTTTTCTGCAGAACATATTTGTCGATCCCGCCCGCGAAAGCCAGTCGGGTTCCATATTTTTCACGGGCTTGAACCATATCCATGCCGGATCCGGGTTCCATCGGGTACATGGCATTGAGCCCGCACTCCAGAAACGCATCGATGACGCCGTTCATGTTTCCATCACTGTCCTGGCCGAACAGGCGGGCGCCCCGATCCGCCAGCATATCCCAGATCCGGCGATAATAAGGTTTGATGAATTCAAGGATTTGGGAGGGGCCGGCCAGGGGGCCGCTTTTCCCCGCCATGTCTTCGTGGACCGACAGGGCGTCGATCTGAACTTTCGCCGATACCCGGTCCAAAACCTGGAACGCCGTATTTCCAATGGTGTCGAGGATGTCATGCACCAGTTCGGGGTTGTCGTAATAAGCGATGCAAAGCGCTTCTTCACCCATGAGCTGGCGGGGTTGATCGAACCCGCCGGGAATATAAGTTTCCACCACCCGCCCGGCCGCCCGGTGCTGCTTCCCGATGCTTTCCCAATCCGACCCAAAGCGTGACTCGGAGAACAGATAGCCGGGCTTGAATTTCAGCCAGTCATCCATGGTTTTAACCGGAAAATCCAACGGGAGCGCAAGGGTTGCGTACTTTTTGGGCAAATGCATGGTGCGGCCCAGATGATCGCGATAGATTTTATGGTCTTCCGTTTCTTCAATCACCTGCTCGGGAAGTCCCCCGCTATACCCGGTATTCACCGGTACGCCGCCGGTGTCATGGCAACGGTAGGGGAAGGCTGAAAAATCGAGTTCCTGGGGAGTGGCGCCTTGCTCTTCCCATTCTTCTTTTAAGCCGATGATCGGGCCAAAAAGCTCCGTAAACAGGGGCCGGTCATTCCGTTGGAAAGTCATGTAATCCAGATATTCTTCGCGCCCGACGGAAGGATGCCGGATGATCGCCAAATCGGAATGCTGGCTCCACTTTAATTTTCGGCCCATAACATTCACCTGTAAGGAGTGATCGTCAATTCGACGTGAAGAGTATTCCCGCTCGGATACTTCCCGTCAAGGAAGTATCCCCGGGGGACTTAGCCGGAACGATTCAATTGTGAAGGCGCAAATGTGCCCGTCAAACTGGGCAACATTTTGACAAGTTAGCGGTTATGAAAATCACGGTCATCTGCAATGCAGTTGAAGTCCATCCCTGAACGGTGAATGTGATCTCTGGGGTGGGCCGGGGGCTCCGACCACGGCCTCCAGAGCGAACAAGGGGAGAGAGCCCGCCCTCGGAGCGGTCGGGCCACCTCGGAAACGCACACCACATGAATCATTCCGGCTTCGATTTAATACAAAGTTCAAAAAACAGGGGGAAGATTTCTGATGCTTCTTGTGCCTATATGCAAGAGCCACCACGCGTTAGAAGCTGTGAAATAATTATTGGACGACACTGCCCTTCGACGGATGCTCAGGGCAGGAGGTCGTCTCTCCAGAGACAATGAGAATGGAGGGCGTTGCGCTGTCAACGCCGCTTTGGGAGACGGCGGCAACGGCGTGCCGCCCTCCACTGGTGAAAAAAATAGGCCTACTTATCGAGATTATTGAGGTTCGGGCTCTGGCTCCCCTGAGCGAAGGCGAAAGGTCCCGACTATCTGGATTTAATTCTTTCACAGCTTCTTACGCTTGGCTGTACTGGGAGGCAGAGGCCAGTAAATCCATGCCTATGATGTATTATATGGCAAGCAATACCGAAAACGTTATGATGGGTGAATTCGAGGATGGAAGTCATGGGTGGGGCGCTTGTGCCGAAAGCGCCGCGGACGGCTCGGCGATCCGTTCCTACCCAGAAACGATATTTCAGAATGCAGGGCGGCAACCTGCTAGCGCGAGATCAAAGGAGACTGGCTTGCTTCACCTATATGTTGATGCGGATGCCTGCCCGGTGAAGACCGAGGTCTTTCGGGTGGCGGGTCGATATCGGCTCAAGGTCACCCTGGTGGCCAATTCCCGGATGCGAATTCCGGAGGATGCCCGGATTAAGCTTGAAGTGGTCGGGGGTGGAATGGATGAGGCCGATGATTGGATTGTCGCCCATGTGAAGCCGCACGACATCGTCGTGACCGCCGACATCCCGTTGGCCAGCCGTTGCGTTGCCGCCGGTGCCTATGTGATCGGGTCAACCGGTCAGCAGTTTACCAAGAGCAATATCGGGCAGGCCGTCGCGACGCGCGACCTATTATCCGAACTGCGTGGCGCGGGCGAGATTACGGGGGGACCGCCACCGTTCAAGGACCGGGACCGCTCTCGTTTTCTGCAGAAGCTGGACGAAGTGATTCAGTCCATCCGGCGAAAAAAACCGGGTGGAGAAGTGGTTGGTTGATAGTTGTTGTGCGAGTCTGGACGGTTTTGATGTGTCGCCGGGACTATTCCCCATAAAATTCCAGGGGATGGCGATTGATCACGGGACCGGTTTTGGTGCCCGTTGCAAAAATCGTATCCCCCTCCAGGGAATTGGGAATCCCGGTCAGGTGAAGAAGTTGTTTAATCGTGGACGGCGTGGCGTAATAATAAACATTTTGCGTTGTCACCTGGGGGTCGAATCCCGCGGCCCGGAATAAAATTTCGATTTCCTTTGGGACCCATTCCTTAATATGCATCCCTCCATGGGATAGACTGTATTTGGAATAGAGCATCGGGGACTGGCCGGTTAATACAGAAGTTAGCGACAGCCAGGAGGCCAGGTTGGGGGTTGATAGAAAAAGAATCCCTCCGGGTTTCAACACGCGGTTGATCTCGGCCAAGGCAAACAGGGGGTCGATTTCGAAATGTTCCAGCACTTCGAGCAGCATGACGATATCGACCGACTCATCGGGCAGGGGCAGGGGATGGGTTTCCAGATTTTGTCCGGTAATCCATTGGACGCGATCGGCCGATGTTGAAGGCTGATCCGCGTTATTGCCGTGACCGGTAAAAATAAATCGGGTGGTGGGAAATTGCGCGAAAAGGCCGGGGTGGTAAAGGTGCGAGGTGGAAAGGTCGGCGATGACCGAGACATTACCCTTGCGATGGCCGATGGCAGCGAGAAGATCCAGAGTGACTTCATAGCGTTTGAGGTGGGTGGCCAGGTAGCGGGTTTCCCCCTCATTGGCCGGAGGTGTAAATCGGGTGTCGCCGGGCGACAGGGTATAGGTGCCGGCCCGATACATCGAGGCGCGTTCGAACAATAAGGCATCCCGCAAACTGGAGGGAGCGGGATTCTGACCGAGGAAGGTCGAGAAGGTGAGGGCCGAATCGCCCTGGCTGGCCAGGGCTTGCACGACGTTGCGATGGATTTGATCGGCCCGATGTTCGAGCAGGTGATAGCTCTTGTGAAGCTGCGCCTCCAATTTGGCAAACCGGGCATCCAGGGGGGCTGTCTGCGCACACAGTGTGGCCGTGAGGGCTTCGTTCTTGTAAAGGCGGGAGTTCAGGTTTTGCACCTGGGAGGCGACGCGGTCAAAGAGCCTTTTTACGTGATGCAACCCCGGTAGACGACCGGCTATTTCTTTTATCATGAAGGTATCCTTTCAGACTGATCCGTTTGCAGACATCGATAGAACGCGTCGCGGGCGTTTGTTTTTTTATAGGAGCATTCCGGCGCTTTGGACAAGGTTTGCGTGGTGCCAAACGCTTTCCAAGTGCGCCAGCACTCGTCCAAAACAGCGATGATATCGCGTTGTTCCTCATCGGGGAGGATGGCGCATTTAAAATCAGAGGGTTCTTCATGGAACGACCCATACGCGCTGGTGGCGATGGGGATGCCGAAGTCCCGGGTGCGTTGCATCGTTCCGCTGGTTTCGCCGCAACTGGGGAACCGCAGATTGAATACCACCGAACAGGTGGCCAGGTTGTGTTCCAGTTCATCCAGACTCACGAATCCGGTGAATTGAACACGATCTTGAAGCCCCAATTGCTCGACCAGACCGACGGGATCATAATAATCCCGCGGAGGAAGTTTGCCGACCAGGAAAAGCCGGGTGTGATTGCGATCGTCGGGAGAAAGTCCCTGCAGCCAGTGGTGAAAAGCGAGAACGACTTCGTTATTGCGTTTTAGCGGACCGAGAAAACCGAACATCCCCACGACGAAGTCAGGCGAAAAAGCCGGTTTGTTCCGGGCGGTGTGTGACAAGGTATCGCCGTGAGGGTGTTGAATAACCCGGATCGGTGGAAGGAAGGCGGGGTGTTGGTTTTCCAGCAGGAGTTTGGAGACACCGTAAAAACTGTGGAGCCAGACTTCGGAGGAGTCGCGCAGCGCGAGGGTTTGTGCCAGGGTCGTATAATAGAATATTTCCGGCAGATGTCCGTCTTGGCGCGCATCGGCGAATAACGGGGTTAGGGCGCCAAATTCGGTGGATACCAGGTGTTCCAAATCGTTTTTTTCGAACCCAAATTGGGACCCTACGCACACGGCCGTGAGGAACATCAATATTTGAGGATCGTGCAGGATGCTGATCAAGGTGTGGGCACAGCGGGGGTTGGTCAAAAATTTATAGCAGAAGCCATGGAATTCATTATTGGCCAGGAACATGAAGATGCGATCGGTGGGGCGAGGACTGAAGGAGCGATAATCGATGACGCGAATGCCGTGAAACGAGGAGGGGGGTGGGCGGGGGAGGAAATCGAAATCGCAAATGATCAGCGGGTGTACGTCATGGACCCCGGTTCCCAGACACTTTAGGAAAGCATCAAAGTAATCTGCTGTGCCGCTTTTAACCGGGGGGATCGGCGAAAAAAATACGGTTCGATCATCCATGGCAAGAGAGCTGCAATAAACGGACTGCTGACATGTGACTTTATGCTCCACTCTCCCGCCGTACAAGGTGTCCGGTTGCGTTGGAAAGTCGTTTCATCCTATCGGTTTTCGGGGGGATGTCAATTGTGCAGGGAAATGGAAGGTTGACTCCGATTATCGGCAAACGTATGTTTGATCGATCTTTATGTCATCGAATCAAAAACAGGACTCTTCCGCCGCACGAGAGGTCGAATCTGTCGTGGTGGGCGTGCCGGCGCCGGAATTTCAATTTTTGGGTTTCACCGGACGTTGGCCGGCGACTTTTCGCGCATTGCGGCATCGTAATTTTCGACTTTTCTGGTTTGGGCAATTGATTTCCCTGACGGGGACGTGGATGCAATGGGCGGCGCAGGGCTGGCTGATCGCGGTGTTGGTTCAGTCCCAATATCACCAAGAAAACTCCTCGCTTCATAACGGAATGATCGGCGTATTGGGTGCTCTCCCGATGACTTTTCTGACACTTTTTGCCGGGACGTTTGCCGACAAATATGACCGGCGGCGGATTCTGATTTTGACGCAGAGCCTGCTGATCATTCCCGCGTTGGCGTTGGGGCTTCTTTCGCTCGCGTCGGTTTTGCGCATCTGGCATATCGCGGTTTTGGCGGTGATTACCGGGGTGATCAATTCGCTGGATATGCCCGTGCGCCAGGCCTTTGTGAAGGATATGGCCGGGCATGAAGATGTGCCGAACGCAATCGCCTTGAATTCAACGGTGTTTAACGCGGCGCGGTGTGTGGGGCCTTTGATCGCCGGGGCGCTGATGGCCCATACCCGGTTTGGAATATCGGGGGTTTTCATTCTCAATGCGATCAGTTTTCTGCCGGTCATCTGGGGGCTTTACCTCATCCGCCACGTCCATGTCCGGCACCCGTCGGCCAATGTCGATATGGTGACGCACCTGCGCGAAGGATTTCGGTATGTGGCGGGGAACCGGACCATTCGTTTACTGCTGGCATTAATGGCGGTTTACAGCACATTTGGGTTTTCCTACGCGGTGCTTCTGCCGACGTTCGCCCGTCAGGTATTGCATCAGGGCGCGCTGGGGTACGGCACGCTGTTGTCGTCGGTGGGCTGGGGGGCCATCGCCGGAGCCCTCCTTTTCGCAACGGTCCAACAACGGGTGGGGAAAGGGCGGATGATGTTGGGTGGAGGGATTTGTTGTGCGATGGGGCTGATGAGTTTCAGCCTGACCCGGAGTTATTGTTTTTCACTCTTTTTCTGCCTGCCTTTAACCGGCGTTGGATTGGTGGTGTCTACGGCCTGCATCAATAGTCTGATCCAGCAAATCTCTCCGGATCATTTACGGGGGCGCATTGTGAGCATGTGGGCGTTTATTTTCGCGGGATTCGGTCCGGTCGGGTTGGCCTATGCGGGAATTGTGGGGCATTTAGTTTCCCCGGCGGTGGCGATCTTCTTTGGGGGACTGGCCTGTTTCGGAATGGTGGCGTATCTGGCGGTCCTGGCTCCGTGGTTCTATCGGCAGGCGTGATTTACGAATGAAAGGCACCCGATGTCATTTCAGCAAGATTATCCGGTCTTGACGGTCAGGCCCTACCAGCTTCTTTGTCTGGTTTGTTCGCTCGGTGCAGATGACTCGGTTCCCGCGGACCCTCGACTCAGGGATCTTCTCGCAAAGATCCGAAGCAACCCGGAGATGCCTGTCGCCCTCCGATGTAATGTCGATGATCAGTTCGCATACCAGTCTCCCGGCACGGCCGACGATACAGGGGAAGGCGCCGAATTCAATCGGAAACGGGATATGGATATTCTTCTCCGGCTGGATCTGGCACCCGGTTCCATCCTGCCCGCGCGAGTACTTCTGGGCCGGCTGTTGAAGGTGATATCTTCCGTGTCGGGACTTTGCGGGTATGGATCCGTGACCTCGGGGGCGTGGGCTGGCTGTTCACTGGCTCAGAGTGGGCGCTATGAAAAAGGTCATGCCAAGGGGATCCAGGCGATCATTCCGGCCCGAAGTCCGGCCGAGATGAAGCGCGATAAAGAAGCTTCCCTTAAAGATCTGTACGGCGCTGAGGTGCTTAAGATTCGCCCTCACATTCTGGTGTGCGCCATAGCCCAATATGGCGATGGTATCCGGCCGCCTTTCGAACCGGACAACCTGCCCGAGATGATTCAGTTTATCCTCAAGAACCCCGATAAACCGATTACTCTGGTGTCGGGCGCCGATTGGATGATGTGCGCGTCCTGCGCCAGTCGCGTGGCCCAATCCAATACCTGCGTTTGCGGCCAGATGCATTCCGGCGGCCTTTACAATGAGATGAAGGATCTGAATGTCCTGCAGGCACTAGGCCTGACCTTCGGTTCCATCCTGAAGGCGAAGGAGCTGTTTAAACTGATTTTCGAGCGGATTCATAAAACGGCCGGAATCTGCGCACTGGATCACGGGATTGCCGATCTCTCGGTTTGGCGGGATGGTTGTGGCCGAAATCTAGCCCCCTGTCCCGGCTACGAGAAGGGCCGGGAATTGCTCATGAAAAGTTTTGGTTGATGCTGGATAAATATGGGTGAGTGGCATTTTCGCAGGCAAAGCGGGGACTTTCTCGCAGAGTGGCACAGGGTTCAGATAGAGTCACGCAGAGGGAAGAAGGGCCTGCCCTGCATAGCCACACAGGCGAAGAAGGGCCCTGCTTTACTCTTGTTTAACTCTATCTGAACCTTGCGCCACTCCACCGTGAGGCTCTCTATTCCCATGTTCACGCCTTCGTGACCAGGCGGCACGTGACTCCAAAGCCGTCCCATCGACGGTGTGAAAAAATAAAATCAGATGTAGCAGCGCTCCCGCCTTGACTTGTGGTGAGCGGAGCCGAACCAGCCCGCCGAAGGGCTATGAGCGCCTGTATTTCACAACTATTCAACACAAGAAACCGTTCGTAGAACGGTGCTACATCCTTTTGCCGGATGAATGAAATGGGCATCACGGACGCGGACCTGGAAAGCCGTCGGGTGGTCCTCGGCGAGGAAGGTCCGGAAAGATCACTCGCAGGGACGTGTTGGACGATATCTGATTAACATAGGTCACAATCGATTCCGCATCCGCGGAGGTATGCCCCATCGTGACTGCCAGGTCGAAAATCTCCTGATCCCGTTCGTTGTTCAAGAGGGGGGTGAGTGCGACCAGATTGCTCCGGATGGCGGACATCGTTGGCCGCCGCTCTTCCGGGGGCAACCCGGATTGCATATGTTGCGTCATGGCGCGGGTCTGTTCGAGCAACGTCAACATCCGGGTGTACTCTTCCATATCGGCGTCCGTCATATTCTGGGTGTCGCGGAACATGAAATAGTTGGTTGCCTGCGCATACGCGGTTTCCGCCCGTTCTTTTGCTTCCTGACGGCGTTTTTGAAAGGCTTCATATCGTACGGGATCATTCGTCTGAAAGGCCGCCATCCAATCCTCTCCTCGTCGTCGGGGACCCGCCTGATTCCCAGGATCAGGAAGGGCTGCCCCGGGGGCAGTCACTGTAGGAGGCGAATCCTTCACTCTTCCTTGGGATTCTGTCCGGGAGGGAGATAGGGTTGAACTCTCCGGACGAATGGCGCGTGCTTCATGGGAACGCTCCTTGAGGTTTGCCCGATCGCCGTCCGTCGGCTGGGCGGCAGGAGACAGGGCTGTTGCCGCCTGCCACTGTTGTTCAAAGCTGATGGCCTGATTCCGGTAATACAGCGCCAGGCCGGATGTGGCCGCCAGGCCCACGATGCACACGATTATCACAATATTGGAACGCATAGGCTTTTACCTTAAAATAACATCATTTGTTGGGGTTGCTGGAAGGGGATGGGAGTTTCATAACCGGCATCGGGCGGGAGATCCGGGTTTTGTCGCGCTTGCACCGCCAATTCATCGCAGCGCAGATTCTCCTGGTTATCGGCATGGCTTTTGACCCACACGAATTTCACCTCGTGCAGGGCTGCCAGGTTGAGCAATTCATTCCACAAGTCGGGATTGAGGGCCGCGTCTTTACCCTTGTTTCGAGTCCAATGGTTTTGTCGCCATTTTTCCGCATACCCACCGTTGAACATATCCACGACATAGCGGGAGTCGCTGTTGATGGTGACCTGCGTCTTCTCGGCGCGCAACTGGCGCAGTCCGATGATGGCCGCCAGGATTTCCATGCGATTGTTGGTGGTCTTTTTGAAACCGCCAGAGAGTTCCTGCCGCTGACCATCGCGAAGGAGCACGACCCCATACCCGCCGGCGCCCGGGTTGGGACTGGCGGCACCATCGGTATAGATGATGATGGAATTGGAGGAAGGATCAGTCACGCGCGCATTATGCCAAAGGAGAGACGGAAACACAAGGCAGCGCTCGCAGAGCTGCATGTCGGGTTGGGCTGAGAAAGACGCATCTGCGATATTGGTATTAGGGCATTCCGTCAAGAGATGCGCCGCAAAGACGTCGGATCCGCTGGAGGGCGACGGGCCCTCGTCGCCGGGGCGTCCGGAGGGAGTTGGGGAAAGATAGTCACGGAGGGCGATAATGCCCGGAAGAGGTGGAACGATTCCGATAGCGATTCCGATTCCGACTCCGAAGTGGAGTTTAACCGTCCGCAGATTAACCACGGAGGCACCGAGGCACTGAGACGACAATCAGAAAACCGGAGATAATGGGCCGCCTTTGCACGCCGCGTGCCAAGTCTGCCCGCGCTGGTTTAGGGATGGAGCAGGAGGCCACAGGAAGGATTCCATCCTGTGTTCTCTGTCCCCTCCCAATACACACGCGGGGTGGATTGAACGGCTTCCGTGCAAAACAGCCCGCATCAGGGGGCGGGAGAAATTCTCCCTCCGTGCCCCCGTGCCTCCGTGGTGAACATCCGCGATGCGGTTGTTCCTTCTGTACGCGAGGCGCCGAATCCGCTATGAGTTTGCCTCCATCCGGGGCATTTGTTACAACTTTGCCCATGAAAATCGTTCTTATTGGCGCCGGCAGTTTTGTTTTTGCGCCCAGCATTTTGCACGACGCGATCATCGAGCATCGCCTGGAGAGGGTTCAACTCGCCCTGGTTGACCCGAATGTCGAGATGGCCGAACTGATGGCGGGGATTGGCCGGCAAATGGCCAGGGCCGCCGATCTCAAGGTCGAGGTCACGGCCCATGGCGATCGGCTGGACTGCCTGGCCGGGGCCGACTTCGTCATTTGCTGTGCGGCGGTCCAACTCCAGCGCCGTTTCGCGATGGATGTCGAGATTATCCGACGGCTGGCCCCCGGCCACCTGGTGACCGAGTTCGGCGGAATCCAAGGCCTCAGCTACTCCCTGCGCCAGATCGCCCTGATCAAGGGCCTGGCCGCCGACATGCATCGATTGTGTCCTTCCGCCTGGTTGCTGTGTTCAGCCAATCCTCTGCCGCGGGTCTGCCAGGCCGCCCACGAATTGGGCATTCCCACCGCCGGGTTTTGCTCGAACTCCCTGGGGGGCTACGGTCTGATCGGGCAAATCCTGCGCCAGGAGAACGAGTCTTTTCCCTGGACCCGGACGGTCCGGCGCTACGAGGCGGTGATGGCGGGATTGAACCACATATCGTTCACTCTGAACCTGCTTGAACGCGAAACCGGGCGCGATGTTCTGGCGGACTTCATTGCCCAGGCCCGTCTGCAGGGCTCATTCGACCATCGCACCGGACTGCTGATTGCCGAGACCGGGTATTGGCCGCCCAACGGCGAAGCTCATATGCGCGATTTCCTGCCGCCGGATGAGCATAGTTGGTCGCTTGAGCTGGCCTCGCATGGGACGGATGAGGAACGGGCCGAACGGCTTCGCACGCTACGCGAGGCCGCCGCCGGAACCCGCCCCTGGGAACCACTGCTGGAACACCGGGCCTGGGAGAAACCCATGGATTTTGTGGCCGGACTTTCCGGTATTGCGCCCGCCCATTTCCATGCGTTGAATCTCGTGAACGATGGCCAACTTCCCGACCTGCCCATGGGCGTGTTCGTTGAAACCCCGGCCAGCGTGTCGTACAATGGGCCGACGCCCCGGACATTGCGGTTGCCCGGCAGTGTGGCCCGTCTCAGTCGACCGATCGCCGAATTGAATGGACTGATCGTTAAAGCCGGGCTGACCCTCCGGCGCGATCTCATGTATACGGCGGTGGAATTGGATCCGACGATTCTGGATAAAGCCGCCGGACGTAAGGCACTTGACGCCTGTCTAAAGGCCCACGCCGACCTGATCGGGAGCTGCTGAGTCGGGACGATTCTGCTTCAAAGGCGCAACGGACTCCGTCAAAACGAGCAACATTTTGACACGTCAGCGGTTAACGTCATCTGCAATGCAGTTGAAGTCAATCACTGAACGGTGAGTACGATCTCTGGGGTGGGCCGGGCGGTCCCTCGCACGGCCTCCGGAGCGGACAATGGAAGAGACCCGCCCTCGGAGCGGTCGGGCCACCTCGGAAACGCACCCCGACTGAATCGTCCCGTCTGAGTGTCCGATGGCGTAAATACAGTAACATATGGAGCGATAAGCAGATCCCTCGACTTCGCTCGGGATGACAAAATTTATTATCCATCAATCCGGGCGATAATAACTTAAATTCTGTCATTTCTCGCGATGGTAACTTTTTGAGTTCATTCCGGATACGTGTGGGTAATTGGAGTTTTGCAGGTACAGCGGGGAGGCTCTCGCAGAGTTCTACAGGGTTCAGACGCATGTTCGCAGAGTGAGAAGGGCCGTCTCATTTCGCCCCAGGCTGCGAAATGAACCGTCCGTCGCTTGTTTTGGAGTTAAGAAACGGGGCCTCCCCGTGCCTTTAAAAAAGAATATCGGGACGGGTGATTCCGCTTCTGAAGCGGGATCGCACGGCCCTGCTTTACTCTTGTTTAACTCTATCTGAACCTTGAGGAACTCTGCGAGAAACTCCCCTGCCCGTCATTCCGAGCGAAGACAACTTTTATTCCGTCATTCCGAGCGGAGCAAAGCGGAGTCGAGGAATCTCGTGCTTCAGTCGATACGCTAGCGGACTTATGAACGGGAGTATTAAGCGGTTGTGAAGATCACGGCCATCTGCAATGCCGTTGGAGTCCATCACTGAACGGTGAGTGCCTTCTCTGGGGTGGGCCGGGGGCTCCGACCACGGCTTCCGGAGTGAACAATGGAAGAGAGCCCGCCGCAGGGACGCGTCGGGCCACCTTTGAGACGTATCCTAACTGAATCGTTCCGGCTTATCAAAATGTTGCCCGGTTTGACGGACACCGTTGCGTCTTCAAAACTGAATCGTTCCGTCTAAGGGATCAATTACCCGAGACGGGGGAGACGGCCTCGACGGCTGGGCGGCGTCGGTAGATCAACATCAGATTACGGGCATAGACAAAGAGGCCGACCACTTGTCCGACCGTGATCACGGGATCTTTGCGCCAGATGGCGTAAACCAGTAGCAACACGCCGCCGCCGAACGAGAGATACCAGAATACCACCGGGACGGTGGACTCGCCTTTTTTCTCAGACACGACCCATTGGGCCACGAAGCGGCAGGTGAACAAGAGCTGCCCGAGCATGCCGATCATGCCCATCGGTTGGGCGAGGATATCCAGAAAGCGATGCAGGGATTCCATTCAATCACCGTTCTTCGATTGTGAACCGCTTGAAGCGGGTTTGCATCCAGCGAACGGCCCGGAGATCACTGACCGTTTCCTTCAGACGCTTGAGGTTGGTATATTTGCTTTGTCCCGCGGACCGTTGACGGTGGCGGACCCCGATTTGGGCGATCCGGGCTCCGCGCATGCGGACCAGGGCCGGCAGAAAACGATGCATGCCCTTGAGTTCCATGGGCAGATTCCGCACGAATTCCGCCTTGAAGGCCTTGAGGGTGCAGCCGGTATCCCGGATATCCTCGCCGAGGGCCGAATTCCGGATCGCGTTGGCCATGCGACTGCCGTAGCGTTTGGCGGCGGTATCCTGTCGATTGAGCCGGTAGCCGCAACAGACATCGGCCTGGTCCAGTTCCTTCAAGAG
>Ga0118677_10011311_pt1 | contig 13417 bp, 10 predicted proteins | sample AliMusrvi5mmetaG_FD_86154 | JGI IMG/M metagenome (GOLD analysis project Ga0118677, IMG submission 86154)
GCGGGGCGGTCCACAGCGCGGGCTTCTTCGTCACGCCAGGTCCAGAGAGCGCGGAGGAGAGCAGCGGCGCGACCCCGGAGTTCCCCGCTGCCGGAGATGCGCCAAAGGGTGTCCACATCGCGTTCGCGGTTGATGCGGGTGGCTTCGATGGCTTTTTGGCAGGATTGCCGAAACCATTCCCAGCGGCCGAGGTGGCAGAGTTCACCCTGAAGTTTGGCGGCGAGGGCTTCGAGATACCGGGTGTCGTTGCGGGCATACTCTTCCATCTGTGGGGAGAGGGGGCGGCGGGCCCAGTTGGCTTTTTGGGAGCCTTTGGCGAGGATGACGCCGAAGTGGTTTTTGAGGAGAGCAGCGAGGCTGAATTCGGTGCTGCCGATGAGCCGGGCGGCGATCATGGTGTCGAAGACGCCGCTGACTTCGCTGAGGCCGACGCGCCGGAGCAGGCGGAGGTCGTAGTCGAGCCCTTGGATGATGAGTTCGTGCCGGGTGAGTTCTTCAAAGAGCGGCTCCAGCGGGAGGCTGGCGAGCGGATCGATGAGGACATCGTGGCCGGGGATGCTGATCTGGATGAGGCAGAGTTTCTCGAAGTAACAGTGGAGGCTGTCGGCTTCGGTATCGAGGCCGATACGTCCGGCCTGGCTGAGGGGTTCGAGGAATGCTGCTAGGGCTTCGGGCGTGGCAATCACAGGGACTAGGAGCGGATGCCGCGCAGGAGGAGTTCGGCGTTGGTTTTGGTGGCTTTAAGTTGCTGGACGAGGATTTCCATGGCTTCCATGGGGGGAAGCTGGGCGAGCTGTTTGCGGAGGACGTTGATGCGGGCGAATTCTTCGGGGTGGTAGAGGAGGTCTTCGCGCCGGGTGCCAGAGTTGAGGATGTGGATGGCGGGGAAGATGCGTTTTTCGACGAGTTCGCGGGCGAGGTGGAGCTCCATGTTGCCGGTGCCTTTGAATTCCTCGAAGATGACTTCGTCCATGCGGCTGTTGGTGTCCACAAGGGCGGTGGCAACAATGGTGAGGCTGCCGCCTTCTTCGACGTTGCGAGCTGCCCCGAAGAATTTCTTGGGGGCAAGGAGGGCTTTGGCGTCCACGCCGCCGCTCATGATGCGGCCTTTATTGGGCATGAGGTTGTTGTAGCCGCGGGCGAGCCGGGTGATGCTGTCGAGCATGACGACGACGTGGCGGCCCAACTCGACGAGGCGTTTGGCGCGTTCGAGAACGAGTTCGGCGACTTGAACGTGGCGCGGGGCGCTTTCGTCAAAGGTGGAGGAGTAGATGTCGGCGTCGACTTCGCGTTTGAGGTCGGTGACTTCCTCGGGGCGTTCGTCGACGAGGAGGAGGATGACGGCGGTCTCCGGCGAGCTGGCGCGGATGGCTTTGGCGATGTCTTTCATGATCATCGTTTTGCCGCCGCGCGGCGGGGCAACGATGAGGGCGCGCTGGCCGCGTCCGAGCGGGGTGATCAAATCCACAGCGCGCCCGGTAAGGGTACGGGTGATGTTGTTTTCGAGGACGATGCGCTGATTCGGGAAGAGGGGGGTGAGATTGTCGAAGGGTTTGGGCTCGACCCAGCGGTCCACGGGGATGCCTTCGATGGCGATGACTTGATCCACGGTCATCCAGCGTTCTTTGCCCTGGGGCATGCGGATGCGGGCGTGGATAAGGTGGCCGACTTGCAGGCCGAGACGCTGGAGGATGTGGCGCGGAACGGCGACGTCTTCGGGGAAGGGTTTGAAGCTGTAGCGGGGCCAGCGGAGGAAGGCCTGGTGGTCGGAGGTCATCTCTAATACGCCTTCGGCCTGGAGTTCGCCGCCACGGCTGGCGTGATACTTCATCAGGTCGAGGATGAGATGGTGGCGGGAGCGGTCGGGGGTGACTCGCATGCGCAGGTTTTCGGCCCGCTCAAGGAGGGCAGCATGGGTCATGGCATGCAGCTCGTCGAGGTGCAAGCGTCCGGGCCGTTGGACTGGCTCAGGCGCGGGGGCGGCCGTTCCAGGTATTACAAGATTATCATCCATAGCGTTTTACAAGGTATCCCGCAAAAATTTCTGTCTGTTCTTCCAATCGCTCAGGGGGGGCGTCGTTCCAGAGGACATCATCGGCGCGGACGACCTTGGAAGCAAGGCTCGTTTGCGTGGCAATGATTTTCCGGGCCATCTCTTCGCTGAGACCGCGCTGGGAGACGATACGTGCGATCTGCGTGGCGGGGTCGCACGCGACGACGACAACAAGGTCGCACTCGGTTTCGCTTCCAGTTTCAAAGAGCAAGGGGATGTCGGCAAGGAGCCAGTCGCCGGTACCCCGGATGTCCACCGCGAGGGCGGTCCATTCGGCGCGGATCAGCGGGTGGAGGATTTCCTCCAGCGCCTGGCGTTGGGCGGGATCGGCAAAGACGATTTCGCGGAGTCGGGCGCGATCGATTTGGCTCCCCTCCCCTACGACCTGAGAGCCGAATCGGGCGGCGATGCGGCGCTTGGCGTCGGGATCATTCTCCACCAGTCGCCGGGCGGCGGCATCGGCGTCAAATACAGTAACAGTTCCTGCAGTCTTGGCAGTCAACCGCAGGGAGAGCAGCCGGGTAAAGCTGGTCTTCCCCGATGCAACCCCACCTGTGATGCCGATCACTGGCACAAGTCATCCTCCGAGTGAAACCGGCTGTTGATGGATCACAAGACTAGTGCGCAGGCAGCGGGGCAAGCAGTGGTGCCGTGGCATCCGTAGCGCCTGGCAGGGCGGGTGGTGGCGTTTCCACGGTGTCGTCCTTTTCATCATCGCTGACGTTAATCGAATCGCCCGCAGGGTTGATCAACCGAGCGGTGACAAAGATCACGAGGTTGCGCTTTGTATGCTGATCAACGGAGGAACGGAAGAGGCGACCCAAGAGAGGGACATCGCCCAAGAAGGGAACTTTATCTTCGACTTTTTGCACGTCCTCGCGCATCAAACCACCAAGCATGACGGTCTGACCATCCCAGATGCTGACGCTCGTGCGCACTCTGCGGCTGCTGAAGATGGGTTGGTTGATCACATTGGCGGTGAGCAACTGGCCATTTGCATACATCGGGGTGCCATAGTTGATGAATCCATCGAAATCCTCAACTTTGGGTTCCAACTGCAGGTCGATCGTAGAGCCATCGGCGCTGACCGTGGGCTGCACGTGCAGAAGAACGCCTACTTTTTCTGTTTTCCAGTCCTGAGGAGTTGCAGGCGTAGCCCCTACGCCGCCGGAACCAGAGGTTAGTGCAGGCGGGGTGAAGGTGGATGGGTAGATGAAGTCGCGGATGATTTCGATTTCCGCTTCCTGTCCGCTTTTGCAAGTCACGCGAGGCGAGGAGAGGAGGTCCACGCCTTTTTTCTGGTTCAAGGCCCGAATGGCAACTTGGAACTGCGGATCGCTAAAGACACCAGCTATGGAGAAGATGGCAGGAGTTGCAGAGCTGGAACTGTTTCCAGCGGGAAAGAGGAGGGAGTCAATAGCGTTGGAACTGAGAGCACCGCTGCCGGTGCGATTGCCAGAGGTTATCAATCCGCTACCGCTATTTGAGGTGCCAACGGGGTTGCCCGACGAGGGATCGACAAAGCCGAAATCGTTGGCAATCTTCGTGCTGGCGTTACCCATGGTGCCGCCACCACCGAATATATTGTTAACTCCAGGGATGCTGAACTGGCCGAGGGTCCAGTCGAAGCTGAGTTCTTTCAGGTTGTTCTGGGTGATCTCGACGAACTTGGCTTCGATGTCCACTTGGGACGGGACAGCCCCATTGAGGGCTTCAACCAAAGTATCGATGAGGTCGAGCTGCTCCTGGGTGTTCTTGACGATCAGACGGCTGCTGGTTGAGATGAAGTTGGCGGCAGATCCGGGAGGGAATTGGACACCTAGGTTGGTGAAGTATTCCTTGGCGGGTACATGGCCAGCAAGTGGTGTGCTGGTCGGTCCGCCTGTGGCAGCGACGGCCACCGGAGCAGCGCCAGTTGCGGCGCCACCACCAGCACCTGATGCGTTGGTAAAGGTGCCAGGCGGCACTTTGTATTCCTTGGTGATGAGGGTTTCAACCACCACGGTAAGCGGAACAACTGCGACGGCGTAGGGGTCGATCTTGATTTTTAAGCCAGCCAACGAGGTGATGTAACGGAGCACTTCCGCCAAGGGGACGTTGTTGAGAGAGAGGGTGATACGCGCATCGGCGGGATTGATGGCAGGGGTTGTAGCGGCAGCGCCGCCAGCAGGCAGGGCACCGGGAGCGGCGGGAGTAGCAGCGGTATCAAGGCCAGGAATCGCTGGGGCGGCACCAGTGGCGTCCACGGGAGCTCCAGATGCGGGAGCGGCGGGGTTGGCCATCGGGTTGTCGAGTTGCAAGACGATGTTGACGCCGCGGCGGCTCGGATCGGGTTCCCGGACGTCCAGTTCACGGGATTTCTGCTTCAGGAAATCAATGGCTTCGCGGACGGTGGCGTCTTTGAATTCCACTTTTGGCACGATGATGGTGTTGAGCTTGTTCTGGATGGCGGCTGTGCTACTGGCAGCCTGCTGGGTGCCAATGACAACACCGTTTTTGTTATTGTATTTGCGGATCGGTTGTCCCCAGGCGTTGGCGACTTTCCACAGAGCGCGAGCTCGGGTTTCTGCGTAGGCTTTGTCGGCGTATTGCGTGCGGGCTTGGTCTACTTCGATCTGCCCCTGGCGCGCGGCGACATTGGTTGGATCAATGCCCAGAATCTGGTCGTAGCGCATCATGGCTTTTTCGTACTGACCGGATTCATAGTATCCCCGGGCATCCACCATCCATGCTTTCACCTGTTCAACTTTTGCGTGGAATTTCGGCGTGATGGTTTTGTTGTAGTAGCCGGGCTCCTCCAGGTGGGCAAGAAGGGTCTTTGCGCCGCTGCAATCGGGATCATAGGCGGGAGCGAGAACTGCCTTGGCAGTGGCTTCAGCCTGGGCGAAGTTGCCTTCGGCGATTTGCTGTTCGGCTAGCTTGATGCTGGCGTCGCAATAGCGTTCCACAGCAGCGCTCCTCAGTTTGTGAGTGACGGGGCTTTCGGGAAGAATGTCGGCAGCGGCTTTGTATTGCTGCACGGCCACCTCGTAGTCCTTGACGGCCATGGCTTTGTCGCCTTCCGCAATGGCTTGTTGCGCGCGGCTTACTTGCTCATTGCGTCGGGTGACTTCGCGTTCTGCAATCCCTTGCACGGAGTTGGGAACGCTGGTGGAGGCTACTTGTCCCGCATGAATCGGAGCGGCAGCAAAGAAGGCGAAGACGAAGCAGAGCGTGTGCAGTGGGGGTTTAATCATATGCGAGGCTATTCTTAGGAGGGGATGTGAAAGGGAAGATATGGGGGGTAAAACAAGGTCCAAAGCCGGGTAGGGTCTGGACGATAAAAGTGATCAAACGAAAACCCGCCACGGAGGAATTTATGGGAGAGCCCAGAGCCAGATTACCGGGCTCCCTCCTCCAAGCGGGGAATTTTGATCAGATCGCTTTCAGTTTTAACGTTGATTATTTGGGCTTCATTGTCTCGAATGTCAATCAGTTTATATTCTACAGCATCTTCCGGCTTGAGGCGGAAGGCCTGTCCTTTTTTGACGGTTAATTCGCTGTGATCCCACAGGTAGGCGAAGCGGGCGTATTGATCGGGTGAATCCACCACGGTACCAAGCACCAACACGACTTGGAGCCCTGATTCGCCGTGCTCGACGGTAAGTTCAGAGACGTCCTTGTCCACCCCGGTACTCAGGTTGGGCTTGGTCTTGTGTTCAAATTTGACGGCTTTGTATTTGGTGCCCGCGATGAGTTCGCCCAGTTTGACGAATTGCGTGGGTTGTTTCACGTCCACGGTGTTGATCTGGAAGTTGCCGTCGTCTTCGGCTTCAAATTTCAACCGGAAGGGGACTTTGATAAAGCGCTTGAGGCGAAGTTTTGTGAGGTAGGCCGGATGGGATGCGGGATCGAGTGGGTTGGTTTTGCCTAGATATTCGTCAAGATTGGTGAATCCGTCTTTGTCGGGATCCTGATCGGCGACGTCAACGTCGAGGATGCGATCTTCCAAGCCGTTATCGAGAAACCATCTGTTGGGGATGGGGGGGTGCAGAGGGGCGCTATCAGGGTCAAAAGGATCAATCAGGACGTCTTGGCCGGTAGCGTCGCGCTTGGAAACGTATTTGCGGGAAACGAAGAGGGAGCCGGGATGAGTGTTCCAGACGGGCGGTTTTGCCAGCGATTGCATGGCGTGCTTCAAGGCTTCGGTTTCCAGAGAGGTAACTTTTGTGCCGTGCGGGACGTTCCTCTTTACTGGTTCGAACCGATCTGAAAATCCATTGACCATGCTGACAATGCCGATGGAGCAGGCCAGCAGCGCGAGCGCCAGGAGCAACAGGGCGAATCGGTCGTAGTTCTTCTTGATCCAGTCCATATCTATTTCGGCAAATTTCCGGCAAATACGACTGAGTCGAAATGCAGGGTCACATTGAGTTTTTCCGCTCCGAGGATGTAGCGCATTTTTTCCTGTTTGCCTGCCGCGCCTCCGCTGCCACTGGATGCGATTTCGTTGGTCCGGTCAGCATTGGGGTCGTTTTTCTTGGGCGCTTTTTCACTCTGGTTATGAATCGTCAGAGGGCGAACGATGAGGAATTGTTTTTCGTTTTTTGAAAGATCGTTCAAGACGGCTTGGAAGGATTTTTGTTCCGCGATAATCTGGATTTCAAAGGGATATTTGGAAACCAGCTCCGGTGTGGCCCCTTTGTTCGCTGCAGGCTTGGGGAGGGGCGCTTCGAGGCTTAACCGGGGATCGAATTCTTCGGCAAGGTGAGGGCGGGTAATTTCGCCGATGGAAGCGACTTTTTTCTCAATGAGGGTGTCAACGGCAAGTTCAATGCATTTTAATTGCCGACCCAGGACTGCGGCTGCTTCAGGCCGGGGAGTGGCGCTCCGGTATTCGCCGAAGCCAAGGTAGAATTTGTCCGCAAGCTTGACTCCCATTTTGTCCGCTTTTTCCACCAGGTTCTTTACAGAAGTATTGAGTTTGTCCTGGAACTGCTCCGGGGTCATGGGCTCCAGTGGGAAGGCCATGGGGACGAGTTGTTGATAGAGGGTAATGGCCATTTCATGGGCCGTTTGCTTCTGTTCCTCGACGATTTTCAGATTTGCCGGTTCGGGATAGAGAGGAAGGTTTTGGAGCCGCTGGAGTTGATCGACTTGGGCGGTGTATTTGGTGTCGGCATCATTATAGGTGCTGACGGCTTGGATGAGGAGAATGCCGAGGATGATGCCACCGAGCAGCAGGACAGCTCCGAATCCGATGAAAAATTTGTTCTGACCCAAGTTCATGGCGTGAGGGGCTTTTTCAATATGAGACGAATGGTGTATTCCGCAGCCCAATCGGTGGGGGGGATGGTGGGGCGTTCCCTATCAGGCTTGACGGAGTACAGGGGGGATTGAGCCAAGGCTTCGGAGAAGTCGTCGATGATGTTTCGGCCCCGGGGATTTTCCATGTAGAGCCCTTTGAGGATGAGTTCCGGGGTGTCGACGGATTTGCCTTTTTGGGCCGCTTCTTCCTTGGCGTTGATTTCCATGGAGGTGACCCATATGGCGCGGTCAGGCAGGCGGGAATTGATGTCTTCGATCAAGCGAACCCAGTATTCGCGGTCTTCGACGGCTTGGACGACAGGGGCAAAGGTTTTTTGTTTGGCTTTGATGGAGGCTTTGATGGCCTCGAATTTGTTTTCGACAGCTTGGAGGTCATCAATTTTTTTCTGCAATTCGACCGAGACGGCGGTCTGTACTCTGGCGGCTTGGGAGAAGTAGCTCCACCCGCTGATGAGAAGGGCGAAGAAGCAGAGTCCCGCAAGGACAAGGGAGGGGATGCGCGCCGACATGGCGCGCGCACGGACGACGCTTTCGGGGCGCAGGTTGAGCTCCATCGGACAATCCGATCCGCGACGGAGACCGAGGCCAACGAGTTCGCCCAAAAGGTGGGAATCACGAACGATTTCGCTGACGTCGATGCCTTTGCCGACGGCGACGTTGCGCAGGGGGTTGATGAATTCGATGGGGAGGGCGAGTTTCTCGCTGAAGAATTCGCGCATGTAGGGCATGGCGACGGCACCGCCGCAGAGAAAGACGCGCTCGGGCTGGCTGCCTCCCTGCTGGGAGCGGTAAAAGGAGATGGACCGGGTGATCTCGGCATGAAGCCGGGTCATGGTGTTGCGGACAAGCTTGGAGACGCGGGCGATTTCCGGATCCTGTGGCTCGGCGTAGGTGCCGCCGAGGCTGACGAAACCCTGCCGCTTTTTACGCTCTTCAGCGGCGGTAAAGGGTTCATTGAAGTCTTTGACGATGGCGGCGGTGATGGTATTGCCGCCGATGGGGATCGAGCGCGAGAAAACTTTTTTGGCTTCGACGAAGAGGAGGTTGGTGGTGCGCGCACCGATATCGATGAGGAGGGAGCACCCGGTAAGATCGCTGTAGTTGTAGCGGAAGGCGTTGTAGAGGGCCATCGGCGCAACATCAACGACTTCGGTGCGGAATCCAGCGTCTTCGACGGCGGTATTCAGCTCTTCGAGGAGATCAGCCTTGATGGCGACGAGGACGACTTCGAGTTTACCTGGCTCGGGAGAAGTGACGAGTTGGTAGTCCCATACGACTTCGTCGATGGGGAAAGGAACATTCTGCTGCGCTTCAAAGGCGACGATTTGCTCGACCTGTTCTTCGGCGACGGAGGGGAGTTTGACAAACCGGGTGAAGACGGACTGTGCAGGGATGGAGTAGTTGGCGCCGACTCCGGATGCTTTGGCGTCGGCCGCCATTTCCTTAAGGAGAAGGGATGTCTGGGCAACGCGGGTGGCGTCCATGGCGGGGTCGGCCAGCAGTTCCGACGTACGGTAGCTGCAAAGCACAAGGCCGCCACGGCCATCCATTGTGAATTCCGCGAGCCTGACGGTCTGGGATCCCAGACTTAAACAAAAGATTCGATTCGGCGCACCCATGTCTTAGCGTTCTTGTTTAGTGCGCCGAGGCAGGTTTGAGAGCTTCGTAGTAATCCCAGTAGAGGGAGGCAAAAGGGGTTTCATTCTTGTTCACGAGAAAGCCTTCTTCCTGTTTGAGGGTGGACCACCAGTCTCCCTGCGATCCGGGTTTGTAGCTGCCAATGGCGATGGGGGCAGAGACGCCTGGCTTGGTAATGGTAACCGTGACCTGGGCGATAGGGAAGGTGCTTGGAACAAAGACTCTGTTGCCGCGGGGCGTAATTCGCTGGATGGTCTTCGGAGAGAGATACATCGCGGAATGGAGCCCCGCGCCCTTGACGATATCTACGTGGTTGACGTGCCCGACGAAGAGGCGATCAGGTGCCGGGCGGTCGGAATAAAGGACGTAGTAGTTGAAGGCTAATTCTTCGGTAAAATCGGGTATTGCATCAAAGGTGACTTCTATTTTCACCCACTGTTGAGGTTTCCACTGGATGGTTCCTCCGGGAATGTCTGGTGAAGTGGGATAGTCCAAGGCCACTTTTTTGATGGCGAATTCGCCACCCGGCGCGGCTGGGCACGGCAGTGCGCAAGCCAGCAACAACAGCGCGAAGAGCGTAAGCTTTTTCATGGTTAGGGGGAAAGAAAGGCGTGCCTAACTTATGATTGATCCCCCCCGGTTGGCAAAAGAAAAAGTCAGATTTTTATAAACAACGTTTTTTAGACTCGGTTGCGAAAATATTCGATGGTGGTGGAGATTCCTTGCTCGAAGGAGACTTTGGGTTCCCATCCGAGGACTTTGCGCGCCCGGGTGATGTCGGGCTGCCGTACTTTAGGATCATCCACTGGCAGAGGGTGCATCTCGATGCTGGAATGGCTGCCAGTAATCTTGAGGATTTCTTCGGCGAATTGGCGGATGGTCATTTCCCGCGGGTTACCGATGTTGACGGGTTCGTGGAAGTCGGAGAGTGCGAGGCGATAGATGCCGTCTATAAGGTCGCTGACGTAGCAGAAGGAGCGGGTCTGAGAACCGTCACCGAAGATGGTGATGGGCTGGCCGGTCAATGCTTCGCCGATGAAGGCGGGGACGACGCGGCCGTCGCGTAGACGCATACGGGGGCCATAGGTGTTGAAGATGCGGACGATCTTGGTATCGACGTTATGAAAGCGGTGGTAGGCCATGGTGATGGCTTCCGCGTAGCGTTTGGCTTCGTCATAGACGCCGCGAGGTCCGATAGGATTGACGTTTCCCCAGTAATCCTCGGTCTGCGGATGGACAAGGGGATCGCCATAGCATTCGCTGGTGGAGGCAAGGAGGAAGCGGGCTTTTTTGGCTTTGGCGAGGCCGAGGGCGTTGTGGGTGCCGAGCGCGCCGACCTTGAGGGTGGGGATGGGGTGCTCGAGATAGTCGATGGGGCTCGCCGGGGAGGCGAGGTGGAAGACGAAGTCGATCGGCTCGTCCACGAAGAGGTATTGGGTGACGTCTTGCTTGATGAAACGGTAGTTTTCGTTCCCGGCAAGGTGCTCGATGTTGGCCGGGCTACCAGTGATGAAGTTGTCGATCCCGATGACGCGATGGCCTTCGGATAGAAGGCGGTCGGTGAGATGGGAAGCGAGGAATCCGGCTCCGCCGGTGACGAGGGAGGTTTTTTGGGATGGTGCGATGCTCATGAAATTTGAGATATGTTTTTTGTAACTGGGATATATTTTCGCGAATTGCGTGTAGATGGGAAGGAAATTTAATTCGGCTATAGGCTAGTCTTGCGGCGCAGCGATTTTCACCACGATTTCCGTGAGAACGGTGCGGGCCTCGAGGCCGCTGGTGACCAAAGCTACGTTCGCTTCCAAGCAGGCACTCAGGGCAGCCCGCAATTCGGGCAGGCGGTAACGGTGGGCGTGCATGGCGGCGATGCCGAGGGCGTAGGTGTTGATGCCGCCGTCTTTTTTGCGCGGAAGGTGGTCTGTGGCTTCAGCGGGGAGCCGGTTGAGCGTTCCGGTAAAGTGGAAGGGAGCGGCTGGCTTGCTGAGGCGATGGCGCTGCATGAGGTCCTTGGCCAAGAGCAGGTTGCGGACGGTGGGGATGACGGCCACGAGGAGGATGGCGATGGCGGTTTCGCCTTGGAAGAGCAGGGATTCGACGAGGGCGAGGGCAGTGCGGAGGTCGCGCGCGGCGAGGGCGTTGCCGAGCTCAAAGACAACTCCAGCACGGGAGGCGGGGACCATAAGGCGGACGGCTTCGAGGGGGACTTCGCGCTGGGTCTGACCGAGGTAGAGATCGAGTTTTTCGAGTTCGTTATCGATCTGGCGGGTGTCGCCACCGGTCTGGAGCACGAAGAGTTCCAGGGCTTCGCCGCGCAGGCGAAGGCCGAGGGCTTCTGCGCGGCTGCGGACGTGCGAGGCGGCTTCGTCCTCCCAGCCGGAGCGGCTGGTGTCGAGTTTGTCGAAGAGTTCGATTTCACCGAGTTTGCCGAGGGTTTTGTAAAAGGCGCGGCGTTTGTCTATTTCGGTGGCGCTGAGAAGGAAGCGGACGCCGTTGGGCAGCCCGGCTTCGAGAATCTCAGCGAGTTTTGCGAGGGCATCGAGGACACTGGCGGAACGACCCGTGACGGTATCGCCTAAGAAGTTGGCGTTTTTGAGCCAAACGAGTTTATCGCCGCCGAAGAAGGGGAGAGTTAAAATCGCCTCGATGGTCTGGTGGATGCGGGTCTCGGCCTGATCCACGGAATCGGCCATGCCGTCAATGATTTCGCAGCCCATGTCACCGGACTCGGCGGGGGCCATTTCGCTGGCGCGCTGGAGGGCGATGCGCTTGATTTCCGATTCGTCGGAGCCGAGGACAGCGCGAAAGGCCCGGCTGGGAGCGTTGGGGCGTTTGGCAGCGGCGGGCATAGAGGGATGTTCGGCAAAAGCGCCGCGACAATCAAGCTACTTGGTGAAGCGTTCGTATCGCCTGCTGAAGGTGAGGTAATCTTTGATTTTGTCTCCGTAGATTTGGAGGAGGGCATCCTGAAATCTGGCGCCGCCCAAGATGGCATCAATGAATTGCGGAAAGCGATCCTTGGGGAAGTTGTCCATCAGATAGCGGACCAGTTTTTCCGAACTCTGGTAAAATTGGTGCACGGCTTCCCGGTCGGAGGGATAATTTTTGGTGGTGGTCAGTTGCTCCAAGGGGAGGGTTCCTTTGCTAAGGTCTTTTTGCAAGCCTTTGGCCCACAAAACCTTGCGTGCCGCCACGCTGGCACCGCTCATGTATTCGGCAAAGCCTTCGTTCAACCAATGCGGCCACTGCCGGTTCGGGTAGAGCCGGGCCACGACAGCGTGGGTTGTCTCGTGGGCAAGTGTCTGAGAATCGAAGCCCTCGCCGATTCCGCCGACGTGCAAAAAGAGTTCGTCGCCGTGCGCAAAGCTGGAGCACCAAGGAGGACAATCCGTCTTGGAAAGGAATTTTTTCCATTCCGGCTCGTCCTTAAAGATGTAAACGTGGGATTTATTTGCGTAGCGCTCTTTGGAGGCTCCCAAGAATTTGGCGACAAACCAGAGGTCGTATTCGATCTCCCGCACGACTTTCTGGGCTTCCGTGGCGTGGCGGTAATGGAGGATGAAATGGTCCGTTTCCGCGTGTTTCCATTTGGTGGGATCAATGGCGAGTGCGGTGGCAGCCAGGGGATCGGCATCCTGATTGGAAAGTTGCTCAAACTTTTTTTCCTCCAAACGAATGTCCCGAGGGGGTGGTTCATCCGCTCCGCGCACCCACGGGGTGGCTGCGAGTAAAAGGACAATAAGGGCAAATATCCGGCGCATTAGCTTTTTGATTAGCCGCCACCTTTCGCAAGGTCAACCAAGGTTTTGGAAAATCGCTGTGCTATCCGGCATTCTGTGTCCGCCTGTCGTCCAATTACGCCCGAGGGTGGGATTCGTCATAGACTTTCTTCATCCGCTCCACGGAGACGTGGGTGTAGATTTGGGTGGTGGAGAGGCTGGCGTGACCGAGGAGGCTTTGGACGCTGCGGAGGTCGGCGCCATGGTCGAGGAGGTGCGTGGCGAAGGTATGGCGGAGTTTGTGGGGGGTAATCCCCCGGGGCAGGCCCGCCAGGAGGACGTATTTCTCCAGCATGACGGCGATGTTGCGCGTAGAGAGTCGCTTGCGGAGTTTGGAGAGGAAGAGTGGGCCGCTCTGGACTTGGGCTTCCTGGCGGTAGCGTTGGATGGCTTTGAGCGCAGGCAGTCCGACGGGGCAGAGGCGTTCCTTGCGGCCCTTGCCGAAGACGCGGACGCTTTCGGAATAGGGGTCGAGATCGGCTACGTTGAGCCCGGCGAGTTCGGCAAGGCGCAGACCGGAGGAGTAGAAGAGTTCCAGAATAGCGGCGTCGCGGACGGGAAGCCATTTGGGGGCTTTGGGAGTGGGCTTGGCCAGAAGGGGGGCGTTGAGGAGGTCGTCGATTTGTCGGGGGGTGAGGAC
>Ga0118677_10011312_pt1 | contig 13416 bp, 8 predicted proteins | sample AliMusrvi5mmetaG_FD_86154 | JGI IMG/M metagenome (GOLD analysis project Ga0118677, IMG submission 86154)
GACAACCAGCGGTATGTGCCAGACGGTTCGTGATTCAGCACCGCGCGCGGAGCCATTCGGCTCGGCATGCTGATCGCATGCCTCGCTCATGGCAAGCCAGGAAGAAACCAAAGGCAGCATGCCGAGGCGAATACCCTGAGCGAACGAAGTGAGTCGAAGGGCTTTCGACGACTCTTGTCTTGTTCCTGCTACTATCCGACGTGCCCGTCTTCGTCTACACCCTCCAGATGGAGGAGCACCCCGACCGTCCGGCTGCGGCGAAGCGCGAGCGCCAGATCGAAGTCAGGCTGACGGTCTGGCTATTGCGGGCAGCCGCGATGTTCAATCGATTATCTTGAGAACGATCTTGCCAGTCGACTGCCTGCCTTCGAGCAGGCGGTGCGCCTTGTCGGCTTCCGCCAACGGTAGCACCTGGCTGATGTTCAGTTTCAACCAGTGCTTGGCAATGCCGTCCAACACCTCTCTGGACCGCCGGGCAATGTCTTCGCGTGTGGCCGCGGAGTTAAACAGCGTTCCACCCGACACCGTCAGGGACCTTGGCATGAGGCTGTTGGGCACGATGGGGTCGGCAGCGCCGCTGGCGGCGCCAAATATGACCACATGGCCGAATGTGGCTGCGGCCTCCAAACTACCTTTGAATGTGCTTTTCGCCACGCCATCCAGGACTAGCTGGGCCCCCTTCCCTCCAGTGATACGCTTGGTCTCCGCCACAAAATCCTGTTTCGTGTAGAGAATCGTGTGATCGGCACCAGCCTCCCGGGCGATGCGCGCCTTATCTTCGGTCGATACCGTACCGATGACGGTTGCGCCGAGGTGCTTCGCCCATTGTACGAGGAGAAGCCCCACACCGCCGGCCGCAGCATGAATCAACACGAAGTCCCCCTTCTTCGGTTTGCGGTAGTCGTTGATGAGATAGTGTGCCGTCATCCCTTGCAACGGAAACGCCGCAGCCTGCTCGAACGACATGCTCTTGGGTAGCGGGATCAACTTTAGGGCGTCCACCGCCACGTACTCGCTGTAACTCCCCAGTTGACCGGTGTAGGCCACACGGTCGCCCGGTCGCACGCCTTTGGCGTCCGCACCCACTTCCTCCACGGTTCCAGCCCCCTCGAGGCCCGGACAGTATGGCAGAGGGACAGGGTAGAGTCCTTGTCGCTGGTAGATATCCACGAAATTCAGACCAGCGGCATGGAGCTTGACCAAGACCTGCTCGGGTCCCAGTTTGGGCTTCGGCTCCGTCTCCGAGAGTCTCAATACGCTTGCATCCCCGTAGTTCGTTATCTTGATCGCTTTCATGATTGCCTCTTTAGATAGGTGCCCGCCAAGGTGCCCTTAAGCGGGAACAATCGCAGAGAACGCGAGAACTCGTCTATCGGGAAACGGCTTGTGTCGGGCAGCGAAGAACCGTAGAGAGCACAATAGATCAGACGGCAGGTCAGTCAGCACCAGCACGGCCAGCGGCAACGGCAGCGACCCGCGCCAGGGCGGCGCGGGTCGATTCACGTCATACCCGAATTTTATAGGTGCGGATCTCGAATGGTTTGAGCGACAGCGCTACACGGCCGGTAGCCGTCTCACCGGCATCGTTCCATTCCATCAGGTCGGTGGCGACGATCTTTGCCTTGGCCCTGGCACAAACCAGTTCGCCGCACGCATTCACGCCGCGGGTTTCCACGAGGCGCACGACCAGCGCATCTTCTTTTTCCGCGCGCTTGATCACCGCAAGTTCGATCCCTTCACCCGTGACGTTTACCGGCAAGGCCGCCTTGCCCGCGGCAAACCCGACAAACATCTCGACGCCCTGATTGATCGCCGCCGCGTGCGCAAACACGTCCGAGGCGACCAGGTCGCCCCGATGCGGCAGCAAACTGTAAGTAAAGGCGTGCGGGCCTTGGTCGGCAACGGGATCGGGATTCGTGGACGACCGCAACAGCGAGAGTTCCAGCGTCTGCCCCTTCACCCGGTAGCCGTACTTGCTGTCGTTCAGCAAAGCCACGCCGTAATCGCGGCGCGACAGATCGGCATACCGGTGCGCGGCGCACTCGAATTGCGCATAATCCCACTTGGTGTTGTTGTGGGTGTTGCGCTGAATGAACCCGTATTGGATTTCGGAAGACGCCTTATCGGTGGCGATGGTGGTCGGGAAGACGACGCGCAGAAACTTATGTTGCTCATGCCAGTCGACATTGGTGACAAAATCGAGACGCCGGCTCTCGGCGTCCAGCCAGACCTCCTGATGCATCGTGGATGCCTCGCCGACTTTGAACGTCGCGCGCAGGCCGCAGCGCACCTGCCCATCCACGCGCTCCAGGCTTTCAATCGCCGGGCCGGGAAGCCGCTGGTTGACATAGTACTCATCAATGTCCCACGCATCATAGTTATGCGGATCATCCTCGAAGAGATCCAGGCGGTTCCCGGGTTCGCCAGCCGGAATGATCTCCTGTGCCTCCTCCTTGTCGAAGGCCCGCACCAACTGCAACTTGGCATCGAATTCGTAGCGCATGTGCTGGTTCTCGAGGATACGCGTGCCCGGCTTGACGGCGTGCGATACCTTTACCGCCGGAGCGGTGGCGACTGCGTGCTGAAGCGTGACAAACTCCTGTCCCGGCATCTGCACACGCGCCACCACGGCCTCGCCTTCCGCCTGAGCGGGCAGTTCCCGGCCATCGGCGCCGGTGGCGCCGGCCCACCCCTTGGGCAGCGTCACGGTCGCCGCAAGATCGGAGGTGGACGGATTGAAAAGCGTGAGGTTCTCGCGCGAAGCGGTCAGCACCCGCGGGGCCGCCTCGGCCTGCAACGCCTTGGCGCGCTGCACGACCTGCTGCAATTGCGGCACCGTCTCCTCGTACACACGATGGATACTCGAACCGGGAATGATGTCGTGGAACTGGTTGACGAGCACCGTCTTCCAGAGCGCGTCAAACTCGGCCGCCGGATAGTCGGCAAGCTTGCCGGCCGCGCAGACCATTTCGGCGGCGCGCAACGCCTCCTCGGCGCGCCGGTTCCACCGCTTCACGGCTGCCTGCGCGGTGAGCGTCCCGCGGTGCAATTCGAAATAAAGCTCGCCGCACCAGGTGTCGAGGTCGGCCTTGTAGGTCGCCATCTTCTCCAGCACCGGTTGCGCCGGACCAAAATGGAAACGCGGAGAGCCGTTCATGTCGCGCAAGCGCAAGGCGCGCTCGATATGCTCCTCTTTCGGCCCGCCACCGCCGTCGCCGATGCCGAAAAGACAGATCGCCTCGGCAACAAGGCCGCGCTCCTGGTTGTTCCACTCGTTCTTGCGGAGCGATTCCGGCATGACGTAGCTGTTATAGTCGTCTTCGGGCGGGAAATGCGCGAGCACTTCCGAACCATCGATGCCGCGCCACATGAACGTGTTGTGCGGAAACTTGTTGTAACGGTTCCACGACAATTTTTGCGTCAGGAAGTAACCCATTCCCGCGCGCTGCAGAATCTGAGGCAGGTTGGCGGAATAGCCGAAGACGTCCGGCAGCCACAGGTTCTTCACGTCCACGCCAAACTCGTCGCGGAAGAAGTTCTTGCCGTGAACGAACTGCCGCACCATGGACTCGCCGCCGATCAGGTTGCAGTCGGCTTCGACCCACATGCCGCCCTGCACTTCCCAGGTTCCGGCCGCAACGGCCTTCTTGATCTTCGCGTAGAGACCGGGATAGTACTGCTTCGTGAAGGCATACAACTGCGCCTGCGACGCGCCAAAGACGTAGCCGGGATAGCGCTCGATGAGTCCGATCTGGCTGGCGAATGTACGGGCGCACTTGCGGACTGTCTCGCGCATCGGCCAGAGCCATGCGGTGTCGATGTGGGCGTGGCCGACGCCGTAAACATCCACCGTGGCCGGATCGCTCGGCACCGCAAGAATCGGCTGGAGGGCCCGACGGCAGGCGACTGTTCCCTGCGTTGCGTACACATCGAGCGCCTTGCTCGTGCCGCGCAAGATTTGCATGCGGCGCAGCGAATTCTCCGGCAGCACGGCGATCATGTTCTCCAGCACTTCCAGATCCAACCAGAGCTGCCATTTGTCGTAGTCGAAACGGCACAGGCGCATGGTCACCACCTGGCCGGGATAGGTGCCATGCAGTTTGGAGGGATCCGACCGCCGGGCCTGGTCGTTGTGAATAGTCGCCCCGAACAGGCCGTTGCAACCCGTTTCAACCCAGAGATCCACGCTTTCACCGCCCTTGCACTTGGGCAGCAGATGCATCATGTCTTTCGAATAGCGGGCATCGAACACGGAGCCGTTCGTCAAGCCCACCAACGGTTCGCCCTTCGCATCAAACACCAGGGTTTCACCGCCGAAATCCAGGTTCACCGTCACGTACGCACCCGCCCACCCTTTCGGCACCTGGGCGCGCAGGCGGAACCAGCCGCAGTCCCACACGTTGCCCCACTTCTCGCCTTCGTGGATCGGCCGATACTCCAGTTTCATCCGGTCGACATAAGGCACAGGCTCCGGCGTGACCGCGAAATCGGCCGACATGACCGCCGATTCGATCACAATCTCACGGGTGAGGCGGGGCAGAAATTCCTTGATGCGACCGACGTGAACATTCGGATAAAAATGCGACATGACTCGAACTCCTTAGCTTCCGAGGAAGGCTCTTTGTGCACAAAATGCGGGGAAGAATCGCACCTGCCGCCAAGCATTGTCAAGGCAACGATGCGCGGTACGCGGCAAAGATCCAGATGAGAAGAATTGCCGGGCCAACCATCCGACTTCTCACAGTTGCGAAGACAACCGCCTGATCGGATATCACTGCAACGCCATTTCATTGGCCTCACCTGCCATAGGCCGACCTGGGCTTTGCGTTTGGCATGATTTGCGCTATTATGCAGCCTGCAACCCGGCTAGACGACAGGTGAAGCCGTTCGGAGTCCAGAAAGGAGGTCCACTGTGAAGAAGGAGAAACTTGGCTTCACGCTCGTTGAAATCATGATCGTTGTGACGATTATCGGCTTGCTGGCGGCAATCGCGATTCCGTCGTTCGTGAGGGCGAGAACCGCATCGCGTACGAACGCCTGCATAAACAATTTGCGTCAGATGGAATCCGCCAAAGAGCAGTGGGCGTTTGATGCCAGACAAATTCAAGGAGCTGCGGCGGATACCGCGGCATGCATTGTCTATCTAAAGACCCCGCCGCTCTGCCCGGCAGGCGGCACCTACACGTGGGGGGTTATCGGAACGAATGCCACCTGCACGGTCACGAATCACGCCTTGCCATGATCGTTCGGAGCATCACGGTTTCGCCCGATGGCTTGCCGCTCCCGTCTTCCCCAATGGCGGGACCTTTTCCAGCGCCTTCACGGTGCGATCCGTAAGCCGGAATGCGTTGAGGACCTCCTCGGGCACCGGCTGGTGTTCCCCATCGAAAACTTGCGTCACGGCACCCTCAAACTTTTGCACGCCCGCGAGATTGAGCTGATTCGATTTGGCCGCCGCCTGCCCCAGGCGCACCAGGGCACCGAGGACGCGATTGTCGGATTCGCGCGTCAAAGCGCCGAGCACCCAGGCGAGCACTTCTTGCCGATCGAATACGACCAGCGCCTCGCATGTCCGCCGGTAGGCGTCGATCGCCGCAATCTGGCGCCCCGGACTCCCGTGCCGGCCGGCGGCCTCCTTGAGCTCGCGAATCAACGACTGCATGGCGCCGAGTTCGTCGGCCGACAGGGGCACAAGCCCGCCCGGCTGGCGACTCCCCTCGCCCAGGCCGACGGCCGCAAAAGGATCGTCAACGCCACTCTCACGCGTCCCCCCGGCAGGGCCGTTCGGCCCATAGGCGATGAACTGACCGACGGCATCCAAACCGCTACCGTGCCCACGCAGGGCGCGGAAGCCGGTCATGACCGACCGCGAGACCTCGCCGACAGACGCGACATCGCAGCGTCGCAGCGCGTCGGCAAAATGGCGCAGCGCCGCGCGCGGATCGCCGGCGTAGAGGCACGCCGTGCCGCGCCGCAGCGAGGCATCCGCATCGTCACCCAATGTGGGCGCAACCGCCTCAAAGGCCTTGCGCCGCGCCGTACCATCCGGGTAACCGAGCGTCGGCAGCACCGGTGAGGGATCGTCGGCCGTTCCAACGATACCATCCTTGCCGGCCGGGCCATAGCGCTGCATGGCCAGCACCGCATCCGCCCGCGCGGGTGACTTATCGGCCGACTGCAGGAGATCCGCAATGCGCTGGGCGGCCGCCCGGGAATCGAAGGCGGCATCCCACAGCACATGGGCCGCCTTCAACGCATCGCCGACATGACCGCTCTTTTCGAGCACGTCCACGATCCGCGCCTGTGCCTCCGGCCACCGGGTGCTCGTCTCCGGGTGTGCAGTGAAAACGCGTTCATAGGCGGCAAGCGCCGCCTCGGGTTGGGCGTCCTCCCGCAACGATTCAGCCATCAGGAACGCCCACTGTTGCCGGCGCTCCGCTGACGCGTCGGCCTGTTCCCAGTCGGTCAGCATTCGCCGCAGTTCGTCGCCCCGCTTGAGTTCACGCAAAGTGGATACAAGCAGATCGCGCCGGACGACCCGGTCATGCTCGCTCAGCGTATCGGCCTGACCCGGGGCGAGGGACTGCTTCACCGCCTGCAGACGCTCCGCGGGATCGCGGATGCGGGCAAGGTCAGCCTCGCGGGCCGCGGCCGCCGCCGCCAGAAGCACGCCGCCCGCTGCCAGTGCCCACCGCAACCACAGCCGCGTCACGGCGTCACCCCTTTCACCGGCTTCGCATCCGGTCCCGACACTTCGAAGCGCCAGTCGTCGATTAGATACGTATAGTTTGTTGCGCTGTTACCCGACAACACCATGCCGTTGAAGAGTTCCGGATCGAACGTCGTCGAGCCCTTAAGCAGATCGGCCACGGGGATCGTCACACGCCGGTATTCGGTCGTGATGGTTCCGCCCTCCACGTAGCCGCCCGCCACAATCGGGAGGCCCGGCGTCATGGATGGCTCCATGTCCGGCGGCTTGTCGGTCAGTTGTACAACGATATCGCCATCGGCCCGGCCCAGTGAACGAATCGAGAACGTCATGGCACAGTAATTCGCAATGTTGGCACTCACGGCCGAGTGACCGATCGGGGCCCGCCACACGCCGGGTCCGACCGTCAGCCGTTGGTGCAGCGCCTTGTACTGGTCGCCCTCGTCGTGTTCGCAGGTGAACGTCACCTTCCCCACCGTTGTCCCGAGCCCCAGCGCCCAATGATCCCGGCCCAGTGTCAGGGCCTCGGGCATCCGGTACAACGAGAACGTTCCAATACCGCCGGCCGGGGGGCGCCCCGTCGCGCAGACGCTGACCGTCACAGGCATCGACCCGGGCCAACTCTCGCGCCATTCGCGAAGACTCCGGTTCGCCGCCAAGCCCAGGCCCTCCGGAGTCACTTCGAAACTCGCCTCATAGAGGCCATTGCTCACCAGCTCCAGAGGAGCAACTGCCGAAAGCCCGAGGCGGCTGAGGTCGACCGTAACCGTGGGCACGGCCCCGTCCGGCACTACGACCCGAGCCTGAACGCGCACCGGGCCGGCCGGAATCGCGGTATTCAAAGAGTGAACGATTCCGCTGAGCCGCCCGGCCTGCGGCGCCACCCGCCGGGCCGCCGCGTACTCGCGTAGCGCCTCCTCGCCCGAGCGCCAGAACCCGCCGTCGTACGCGGAGCCGGCCACGGTCACGACGGGTGGCTTAAGCGTGACCGCGTCCACCCGAATCACATTGGCGTCGCGTCCGACCCAGAGCGCGCCATTGATGGCGCCATAGAACCGCGTGCCGCCGGCGTTTGCGCGGACCTGCGAACCGTCGCTCACAAATGTCCCCCGGTAGAGCCCGCGGCTTTGGTCGACCGTCCCGGTCAGATCGTTGGTCGTCCACATCACGCCGCGGCCGGTCGGCTGGTAGAGATAAACCACCGGCGCATCGGCGTGCGAGTCCCAGGTCGAGCCGACCCCGAACCACGCTTGATCGGTCCCGCCCAACTCCTGGAGGGTGCCGCCATTGGACCCAATCCGCAGGACTCCTTTGTCCAGTGTGGTGACGTAAAACGCGCCGAACGGTTTGTACCACATGCCGTCGGTTGGCGCCGCGTCGCTAACCTGCCGCTGCCAGTAGGCGCCCAACACGCCGGCATAATAGACACCGACGGACTCGGGTGTTGCCTTCTCGGCGGCAAACAGGCACATGTCCCGGCCGAGAGGATTGCCGGGCACGACGCGGAAGACGTAATACTCGGGGGCGGTCACGGTCCAGGTGCCGTCGCGCGTATTGCCGCTGGAAATTCCGACAGCCGCCCGACCGTGCGCGACGAGGATCCTCCGATGCAAAAGGTCGCCCGGCGCGTAGAGCAGGCTTTCCACGGCGTCGGACGCCATGCCGCGTGCTTGGGACCCGATCTGGCTCGCCGTTCCGCCGCCATCCCGGCTGATCCACACGCCGTTCGAACGCGTCCCGAGGCAGATCGTCTCGGACTCGCCCGGTTGGAAGGCAAGATCCGTGATCGTGCCGAGGCTGCCCGACACAGCCAACGGCAGGCGTCGCCAGGACGCCGCGAAATCGTCGCTCCGGAAGAGGCCATCGGCCGTGACGACATACACCGTCTCGGCGACTTCCGGGTGCGGATAAACCGCCTGCACGCCCGCAAGTCCGGCCGCGACCCACTCAAGCCGGCGCGGCGCGTAGTCGGAGGTGTGGCAAGCGAGACCATTGCGAGTGGTAAATAGCCCGGAGTCCGCCCCGATGTCGGGACGCGGCGCTGCCCAAGCCCCCGCAGCCACAAAGGCCGCCGCACAAAACAGGCTTACGGCTAAAGCGCCACGCGCCCCGGTGCGGTCGGTCAACCGGCGCGCACCCTCAGGAGGTGCGCCCCGCCCATACGTTTCAAAACTGCTATACATGCCCATTCTTCCGCTCACAACTCATCATTCTGTCAGGTGCGCCCACGTCTCGCGATTCATTTATCGGACCATAATCGTTGTGCCGTTCGTTTCATAGTCTGGGTAACCGTCCGCTCCGTGGCTGCGTCACCTCGCCGGGCCTGTCTGCAGCTTGACCCGGCCAAAAAGCAACTCGTCGAAATTGGGCGTCCCGCGCAACACCACCTGACTGAACGCCTTCGTGGTCGTATCGGTAAAAGTGAGAGGCCCGCCCGTCCACCCGGCGCCATTGAACGTCCACTTGCCGCCGACCTCCCGGGTAATCGTGAACGTGCGCAATCCCCCGCCATCCATGGCCGCGACCTGCGTGGTATCAATTGCCGCGGGAGCCCAGTTCAACTGATCGGGGAAACTGTACTTGGCCACGGGTGCCCACTGCGCGCCCCAGGTTGCATTGGCGCGGGCCACGCCGAAGATGTAGCCGTTGCCCTCGGCATCGAGCAGCATGACCTGGAAACCCTGGGAATGCTCCTTGGCGCCCCAGCCATAGCCCGCGTCAAAGGTCAATGTAAGCAATGACGGATTGGCGATGGGGAGGAACTTTTTCGTCAGCGTTCCAACCGCGTCGCCATTGGCGGCGAACTTGGCAACGTGGCCGGGCTTCTTGGCCAGGCCGGCTTTGTCGGCGCCGTAGTTCACGATCGTCCAATCGCCCTTGGCCTCCCAACCCAGGCCCTTGAAGGAGCTTTTGCCGAAGTCGGAGTTAACGCTCTCGCCGCCCTGCGCGCCGAACACGCTGGCAAGCAGGACCACCAAAGCCAGCGACCCACCCGCCACAATCCCGCCATGTTGATGCGATGTTGTCTTCATACTTCAGTCATGCTCCCCTCTGTTCTGTCTACCTGCCAGCCTTGGTCACTGTCACGCTCTGGACGCAGTACTTGCCGGCGTTGAACCGAAAGTCGAAGGCCCATGAGGCGACAAACTGCGGGTCATCGATCTTCCAGGTGATTGTGTGCCATTCCTTGTTGTCCGGCACCTCCTCAGGATCGAGTTTCTTGTACTCGCTGGTCGACTCGTATTCGAGGACCAAGCGGATGAGGACATCCGCCCCACATTGAGGAAACGCCACGCATAGGCCTCGGGCGGGCGCCCCAGTTCGCAGATGCGCCCGTTGCATTACTACTTCACCGTCTTGGTCACGCGCACTTCACGAATCAAGAATTCATTCGGCGACCCTGTCGCCTCGAAGCGAAAGTTCCAGCCCCACTGGCCGACGAAATTGGCGTCGTCCACTTTCCAGGTATACTCCTGCCAGTCGTCCCCAGCCGGAATGCTGAAGCCGCCCTTGGCCGAACGATAGCCGGCAGTCGATTCGTATAGCAGGGTCGTGCCAGCGGCCTTGTCCGCGGCAATCCGACGGGCGACAAGGGTGATCTCCAGCTCCTTTGTTCCGAACGGCGCGAAGGTCGGGTCAACGCGGAAATAGGCGTAACGGCCCTCACTCCCATGTTTAAAATTCAGCCGGCGGCACATGTCGGAATTGGCCAGGGTGTCCGGGAGGGTGGTCGCCGGGTTGAGCTGGTTGATACCTTTCTCCACATTGGAGTTTCCCAACCGGATCGACACTTCACGTTCCTGTGAGTAGTCATTCCCCCAGGGGAATGGCTTGCCGGCCTGCACCTTCGCCTGCGCGACGATGGCTTCCGGGAGACCGACGATGAAAACCGGCGCACTGGTCAGCACCTGTTCCTGCCGCGCGGCGAGGGACATTTCTTTGCCGGCAAGATCGACCACCCGCACGGCCGCGTCGAATATCACGGCATTGGTGGCGCCGGGCGCAGACCAGGCCACCAGCACATTGCCGGCCTTGCCCTGAAAAACAAACCCATAGCCATCGGCCCCGGCTTTCCACCACCCGAGGTACTTCGGTTCCGCGCCGAGCGTCCCGGTCATCGTCTTCAATGCCTGATAGGCGGGGCGCAAACTCCAGTCGGCACGGATGAGGCTCAGGTCGGTCCCCTTCCCGTAGCTCGGACCGCGCGCTTCAAACCATTCGATGCGCGAGAATCCCTGGGCGACCGAGAGTATGAATCCTTTGGCAACCATCTCCGCCTGGAGCGCATCTTGCGCCGGATCCGGCTTGATGGGCGCGGAAAATCCGATCTCCGTGATCCAGAGCGGCGTATTCGTCGGCTGGTGGTTAGACGCGAGCATCTTGCGCAGGCTGCCAGCCATGCTCAGATAACCAGATTCGCCATTGGCCGCCACCGTCCCCAGATTTTCGTATGGATGCACGCACACGAAATCGAAATGGTTGGACGCACCTGCCTTGATCGCCGCGTCGAGAAAAGCCACATCGAAGTTGGCGACACTCATGCCGATCTTGCAGGTGGGGTCAACTTGCTTGGCCGCATCGTACGCCGCCACCGTGAGATCGGCATACTCTTTCACTTTGTTCGGTCCCTGGTAGAAACTGCCGTTGAATTCATTCCAAATCTCCCAGTAACGGATGTCGTTCTTGTACCGCGCCACTGAGGCGGCGACATAGTCGCGGAAGTAGGTCATATCCTTGATCGGACCGCGGCGCATGCCACCGTCGGCAGAGGCAAACTTGGCGAAATAGCAGAAGATGCCGCTGATGTGGATGTTGTTGGTACGGGCATCCGCGACGATCCTATCGGCTCCATCCCATTTGAACTCCCCCGGCTTCGGCTGAATCGAGCCCCACTCGGGAAAGAGCCGCAGCCAGCGCACGCCGGCCTGAGAGATCAGCGGATTGAATTTCGGATACTCGCTGGACCATTCCGCGCTGGAGGAGATGCCCCAAGGGCTGGCGTCATCCCGCGGGTCGGTCGCCGCCCATAACGTCGTGGCGCACAGCATTGCCATCATTATGAGCCAATGTCGGTTGATTCTCATGGCGCATCTCCCACCAGAATGACATCGCCATTCATGCTCATCTGCTTGGAATGGGCGCAACCGAACCAGGCCATGAAGCTGTCGCGGATCTTGCCGTCGTCCTCATTGATGATCATCGCCAAACCAAGGTCGGCGCCGGGCGCGGGAACGAACGGCGAGAGCCGCTGCCAGGGAATGGCGAGTTCGTAGACCATGTCGCCACGCTCGCCCGTGGGGGTAATCTTGAGAATGAAGTCCTTCACCTCCCCGGACGGCGCCTTGGTCGCATCGGCTGTGAAATAGCACCACGCCTGCGACCCCTTGCGGGTGAGGGAGACGGCATAGTCGTACTTGCCCGGTTTCTCGGCCAGGGCACGGCAGGGATCGACCAGAAATTGCAGGCCATCGCCACACCACAGCCCGCTATCCACCTTGGGTTGGCTGAAGATGTCGTCGCGCACCCGCATGCCGATGTAGAGGTAGCGGTCGTCCCACAGCAAGTGCATCGTCCCGGACAAATCTTCCGGGCCATCCCAACTGGCCGTCTTCGCCGTCAGCACGGCGAACTGGTTGGATTGGTCGAGGGTCACCACAGCCGCATGCTTCCATGCCGGATCACCGAGCTTGCCATCGAAGACTACCCCGCCGGTGACCTTGGGCACACCGGGACAGCCGCCGAAAAGGCGCTCGTGCGAAGAAGTCTTGCCGTCAACAACCAGCTCGACCCGCGCACGATAAAGACTGTGCGGATCGAGGTTGCCGGCGCGAACCGCAAGATCCACGCTGGCGCCCGGTTCCAGGGTCTGTTCGCCTGCGCTCGGGGTTGCGAACGCAGGAGCAAAGGGTTGGGGTTCGCCGAGCTTAAAGGTGCCGTTGTCCATCGGGAACGTCTCTGCCATGGTCACCGTCCAGCGCACCTTCTGCGGCCACGGCCCACGGTTGGTCAGACGCAGCCCCATACCGGCGCCGCCCTTGGCGACCGGCACCGGCAGGAAACGAATCTCAAGCGGATCCACGACCGGCACCGGGATCAGAATCTCGCCAGCCGTGCCCACACGCGCCAGCACTCGCCCCACCGTGGCGGCAGTCAGAGCCGGAGCGGTCACCGCGAAGAGCGCCACACCCGCCTTCTCAGACGCAAGGCGGCGCACCGTCCAACGCGGCGGTGCCGTCACGTCGATGGTGGCTGGATCAACACCGTCGCAGTTCAGGGCCACTTGCACCGCACCGCCCTTGACCACCGGTGCGATCGCGCCCGCGCAGGCGGCCTGCGGCTGGCCCAGCACGGCAGGCAGTTGGAGATCGGCGGACGTGAATTCGAGCAGGTACGGCTCGTCGGACAAACCCAGAGTCAGCCCTTTTCCGCCAGCATCGAATTGGCTCGAGCCGCCGTCAAGCCGGGTGGCCCGCACCGCGCCCACGCCCGGCAAAGGCAGGAAGACGTCTCCACGGCCGCCATCCTTCCACGCCACCAGCAGACAGCGGTTGGCCGTGTCGCGGAACAAGGTCAGCGCCGCCGCGCCCGGATAGGTCTTCTGCGCCACCACCTTCTTGATGCAGATGCCGTTCACCATGGTGTACTCGCTGATCGCCGTCAGCTTCGGGCTGTAGAGGCAGTACTTGGAGTTGAACACGTCGAAAGAG
>Ga0118677_10011313_pt1 | contig 13415 bp, 6 predicted proteins | sample AliMusrvi5mmetaG_FD_86154 | JGI IMG/M metagenome (GOLD analysis project Ga0118677, IMG submission 86154)
CTATAGGACCTATACTTTTTAACAGCTCATGAATTGAAATGTCATATAAACCAGAATTCTTTAGAAGCATCAATGCCTCGATATCAATGATATTGAAGTCAACCTTATTTTCAAAAAATAAAACCATTCCAGCTTTAGAGGCAACAATATCTGGAATAATCGACCCAGTATTTTTAGACCCCAGCTCCCTATCTTTGCTGTGCAATGAGAATCCCGTGCCACTCTGAGGGTAATCATAGGAGATAACTTGCCAGCCCCTTTCTACTAACCATTTGAGGATGCACCTAGTAATTCTCTCTTCAGTTAACCGTCTCTCCATAGGGCACCATCGGGAAATAAAATTGCATCAGCAAAATAAGAAATCACTCTTACATCTTTGCTCTTAGAAAACATTGAACCATACCTAACCTGCATGTAATACCTGGGAACCTCGCCAGGCTTTAGCTCAGAATAACTTTTAGAAAGAATATTTTTATCCTCGCTTATTTGAATCTTCTTTACAAAATCAACGATCGTTGCTTTATCACTTTTCAGCTTAAGGGTGTTTTTTACAAGATCAACCGATAAATTACCCCAAGCTAAAACCAAATTAAACTCTCTTTCCTCAAAGGTTTTCCCACTTCTTGCGGAAATATAGTCAATAGCAGCCAATGCGCCTGGATACGGATCCCCCCTAAATGCTGCATCTACACAATAGATTAAGGTTTCGGGTCTAGACCTTAGTAATCCACCAATTGAATAGCCACCTTTTTCATATTTTTTTAAATAATTTAACAAACAGTTGGTGCTCATGGTTTTAACGGCCGTCAGGGGAGACATTTCCCCAACCTTCCTTCCAGCAGCCTTCGTATGAAATTCCGAAGTCATGAAAGACCTTCTATTTCGAATTTCAGGAATCGCCAGTAAACCATAGCGCGATTGAATGACGCCCTTTGAAATTGCCTCTGAAAAAATTTTATCGATGCATTTAAATAAATCCTGCATCTGTGGATCACGGGAGTCAGGGCAGCTTGGGAAAATTAAATCCTTTTTGGTGCCTTTATTGTGATTTTTATAATTAGGTGAGTCAGTAGGGTCATCTTTATAGCGCGGGTAATCTGTAGGAAAATAAAATAATAAAGCTGGAATGCTATGAATGTTCATAACCTGATCTAGCGCATAAAATATCAAGGGGTTAATCCTATCCCACTTTATAGCTAGATCTCCTTTAGGGGTCCTAGTGATGATGGTTGCTTCGGGATATATGTATAAGGCTGGAACCCCATTTTCTACAGAAGCAGCAAGGCGTGCAAACCTTTGAAATGCATTATGGCCGGTACCCGCCTCCTGCGAAATCTCAATCGAAAAAATTGGCTCCGAATCTATTTCAACAATAATATCTGGGGCATCAAGATATAAAATTTGCTTTATATGGTCCGGAATAGCATGGAAATTTTTTCCATTATTTGCATCGCTTTCATACAATTTTTTATACATAGGACTGTACTTGGCATTAGATAAGACAGTATTTGCAACTATGTACTCCGCAAATTCTTCAGTGCTATGCCAGACAGTAATATTCATGTTAGATTTTTGCTTTAATTGCTTCTGCCAATGCCTTGGCCAACAAAGGTGGTACTGCATTACCTGTCTGAACCCTACCCTGAACAATTCCACCTGTAACCTCAAAACTATCAGGGAAACTTTGTATGCGGCATCGCTCTCTAATTGTTAGCCCCCTTACATCTTTAGGGTGGCCAAATTGAAATTGAGGACGGATCCCGCCAGCTACTTGCGTTGGGCTCTGAATATTCCAGGCAAGTCTTATTCGTTGCTTAAATGCTGGGTACATTGAATCCCCAGGCTTAGTTTTTTTAATTCTCTCCAATGTATCTATTGGGTGTTTTGGCGACTTATGGTTTTTTAAATCATCAGGAGAAATACCCTTTCTCATCAGCTTTTGATATTCAGAGAAAGGCTCCAGAAGATATTTAAGAGCCTCTTGACCTGATTTAAGGCTTGGTAAATCGCCAATGGCCTCTTTTATAGTTACATATGGTCTCTTAGCTGCAGGCCCATGAGTGGCGATAATATCTTTAAAGTCAAAAGGCTTATTTCCTTTAACACCAACAAATACAAGCCTTTGTCGCCTTTGCGGGACGCCGTAGTCAGCAGCATTCAATAATTTGCTTGTAACAACCATTCCAGAGGCTTTGCTCAAATCTTTTTCTATTTGCTCTCGAAAGTTACCTGTGCTCATCATCCCTGACACATTTTCAAGAACAATGCATTTTGGCTTCAATGCTTTTATAGCCCTTATAAATTCTTTATATAAAAGATTACGGCTATCTGACTCTTGCCGCTTTCTATTATTCAAAGAGAATCCTTGACATGGGACACCAGCAATCAGAACATCTACCTTACTTACGGGCAGAGCATTTAACAGGCTATCAATGGTTACTTTTTTTATATTCCCCAGAATTGTTGCGGCATTAGGATGATTTTTTTGAAATGTTTCAACTGAAGGTCGATGTATATCGACACCAAGAGCGATATGAAACCCGGCCATCTCAAAGCCCATAGATGTTCCCCCGCAGCCACAAAATAGCTCTACTACAACTGGCGCCTTACCCTTGTAAGAAGGAGCCTTTTTAATTACTGGCTCTCCATTCCAATAGTAGGAACTCTCCTCTATCTGAACAGACTTGTCCCAGACATTTGGAGTTATTTTTAAATCCTTTTTCTTAACCATGATGAACTTCGAAGCGATCCTAAATTGATATATGTAAAAAGTTAACGTCCGCCCGAATATATACGAAAGTATTCAAGCAAGCTTATAGAATCAAAAATGTGGTTATAGGTGATTATATTAATATTTCTAACTGAGAAAAAATAATGCCATCAATGAATAATACATCTAGCAATTCCATCCACCTCCTCCACTAGCGATAAGGATTTAAGGCGATCCAATATCTCGCCAATAGAAATAAGATTTTCATTCAAGCCAGAAATATTTGTTAGTTGATCCACTCTAATTCCTGATGGCTGAGATAGAATCCTATTTAAAACTAAATAGTATGGATAGGGGATAGTATTTATAAACTCTGTTCCGATTTGTGAATTGGATATATATGCCTCAAAAAGATCCATCTTCTTCACTTTTTCCTCGGAATTTTTTAGGCTCAATAAATTACTAATCGCCCGAATCTTGTCCCTATCGGGACCATTTCCATGAATTATTTTAGTAGCAAGTGATGCAGAAATATCCGATTGAAAATCAGAGGGGTTTTGAGAGGACAAAATTATTCCAACTCCATAAGCTCGACACTCCCGAACAAATCTGGCAAGGTATTCTGACTTTAAAACCCTATGGGCCTCATCAAAAACAAACATCAAATTTAGCGCACCTGCATGCGGCAATGCATTGAAATAAGCGTGTGAAGATAATATAAATATTTGTGCCAAAGCGTTCTTGATTGACTCGCTCCCCCTGCTTAAATTGAAAACAGTAGAATCATTAAGCGCAGAATCAAACCTGAGTTGACTGGCTTGTGCTTGAAATATCTCCAAATCAAACAAAGGGTCAAGTCGACTATAGGCTAAAGGATTTGAAGTTTTCAGCTTGATGCCCACATCATTAAAATCTGGATAGATAAAGTCCTTTGAGTTTTTCACCATACCAGAAGACTTAATGCCCTTCATCTCAAAGCACTCTCTGATCGCCTCTTTTAATGAGGCTTCTTGTTGGACCCCTAAATCAAAACAAGTCGCAAGTATGGATGCTACACCAGTAATATGCTGCGAAACCCCTAATAATTCAGATCCATCACTCGCTTCCGGATCCAACTCAGGGGTTGGAATAAGCGGGTTGTAAGGAAGTCCATATTTTGCAATATGAGAGACCTTAAGTTTGGCTTGCTCAAGAAATTTCTCATCTGGTGAGTAATCATTTTTAAAATCTAACATTACAATTTTTTTATTTTGCGATCGAATTTCTGATGTTATAGTTTTTACAAGCTGAGTTTTTCCTTTGCCAGATGAGCCGGTAATCATAATATTGTAGTTTTCTATACGATCTCCCTTTTTCTGCGGATCAAAGAAAATTGGCAATTTTTGCTCATTCACACCTATTAATATAGGCCTCAGAGGAGCATTGTCTTTATCGTAATGGGCCTCCACTTCTTTTCTTTTGTGCTCTGGAACACACGCCACCAGCACTTTGTCTGCAATTACTGATGTCGGCAATAGGCCGCCATCAACAATAACCTCTTCAGGAGCAATACTCCGCCCTTCAGCATAAGCCGTATCAGATTTTTCATTGAAGATATTTGAAAGGCCTTCTCTAACCTTTAACAAGGGCTCGCTCTCGGCATACCCGGGCCAATGATTTGGGCTTAACCTAACCCATCTACCGAGCCTATTATGAAATTTGGCAGAATCAAAATCACACTCAGTAGTAAATAAAAGGGCGCTGACTGCCGGTCTTTGAATTATGATTCGGCCAGAAAATATTGCCGCCATAATTTGTGATTGCCTAAATACCCAATCATCAGCATCATTGGAAACACTGAGTATTCTGAGACCAAACTCAATCAATTTCGCTAAAGCCAATCTTTCTGGCATTGCATTAAAAGATCTAGCGGATCTAGCAAGCTCATCAATGCGCCCAAAGCTCTTTTCGGCCTGCATTAAAGCAGAATCAACCTGATCCGAAGGGTAAATTTTGCTTGAATATTTACACTCAATTCCAATGAAGGATAAAGTAAGAATTCTAGAATCTTCATCATAGCCCCCCTGAACGGCAACCAAATCTCCGCGTCGAGAATCCTCCATGTCGTCCATTGAGCCACCTAGCAAATCACTAAATGAATCTACTGGCAGCAAAAATCCGAAATGATTTTTATCATTCAACAAAGGGGGTGCTACACCCCCCAAACTAGACGTCATCATCCTAATAGCTGCAGATAAACCAATTACACCTAGAGCATGTGATTGAGAGCGCATAGCCTCTCCACCAACAGCAATGCCTACAAGCCCCAGATCGGATATTAAGGCAGATGCTATATCGCCTTTTCCACTAAATATAGGGCTGCTGTTTAATGCGTAACGGATATCTTCCTGAACTCTTGATAGGATATAAAAAGTATTGAACTTTTTTGTAATGCTGACTCTATAGTCCCAAAGCGCAAAAACTTGATCATGTCTCTTTATCCCCTCTGATATGTAGCTAACAAATAGAGCGGGATCCGCATGGCCACCAGGCAAAATATTCCACGTATATTCGAGTATCTCAGGAAGCTGAAAGGACCATACAGTCTTTTTATTTTCCAGCCTAAAGTTACTGATTCTGGATAAGACCTTCATAAAGGTAGATGGTAATAATGATTCCTCTTCTATTGAATCATCGATTTCAATTTCATATGAAGAATGCTTGCCAGCCCTGCCCTTTGTCACTTTTCTTGCGGGGGTTTGAAATACGCAGCGCATCCCATCGCCGCGAGCTACAGGAATTTTTTCCAAGAGAGCGCTGAGCTTTAAATTTCCAATTGGGGGCAGCAACTCCACATCCTTTGAGTAGGGCCAGTTAAATTGCCCCTGAACGGGCTCATACAAACAAATTGGTGGATGTCTCCATTCTATTGGCTCAATTTCATCAAGATTATCAAGTAATAAATGAACGCCTCCAGATAACTGCATTCCCTCATTTGTTATCTCGCCATCTGCATACAAAAGATCTTGGGCTGATTGATAAATCTTTTGTGAAGAGTAAGACGAAGAAGCATGCAAGGTAATCGCTCTATTGCCTGAAAAAGTGGAGCAAAAGTTTTTTAAATACCTCCAGGCCTGCTGTTCTCGCGCCAATGGAAAAGCCGAAATTTCCAACCCAAGAGAGTCACGCATTAACTTACAAAATTCCTCAACATCAGCAATACCATTTTGAGATAACCCTACTAACCAACCAGGATCAGATGTTGCGGAAATAAATGCATACTCCAAAATAGGCTCATCCCCCGCCAATGATGGCAGCCATCTTATAGGGCTATGATTTTCAAGCAAGGCAATTAATTTGGAAAATTTCCTACTGGCCTCTTCTGACAATAGGCGACGACCACAGTCATGAATTGCAGACTGAGTCATATATCTCTTTGCAGCGACAATGGGGTGCCATGGCCCAAGTAAATGCATTCCGATCAATTTACCGTTGTCTACAAATTGAATGCAATCTCTATAAGATAGGAGAAATAAGCTATCCCACTCCAACCCTTCGGAGCTTGAGTCTAAGAAATCTAAAATAAGGTAATACGAATCCAGGTATTTTGATAATAAATACTCCAATTGTTCGGACTTTGAGTCAATAAATACTGGATATTGTGCATACATTGGCCTAGATTTATCCGGAACAAATCCTGCCCATAAAAACTCTAAAAATTTTGCTCTAGTATCCGAATAGTTATCCAATAAGCTCTGAATATCTGCTGGCTGATCATTAAATTGGAAGCCCCTTTGTGCACCCTTGGTTAAATCCCAGCAACCAAAACTTAATTCTTTATTTGCTAATTCAAGCTTGGCATCGAATAATATAGGCTCGCCACGATAGGCGCTAGATTCAAAAATATCAGCTAAAAAAGATACTTTTCTTGAATAATCATCGATACCACCAAGTGAGGGATATCGTTCAACAACTTCACCATTAAAAATTTTAACAAGTTTACTGACATTTGATTTATTTGATTGCCTAATTTGGGAAACATATTCTGACTCCAAATTAAATTCACCTCTCAAGGCATCGGTTGCCTCAATTGAAAATAAAATTGATTCATCAGCCAAATTTGCCTCAAAATACCTTATTCCAGATGGTGACTCATCAGGGTCAATCGCATTTCTTAATCGAAGCACCCTCCCTAGTTGATCTGATGGAATAAGCTCCGCAATATCTCCATCTAAAAATATATCTCCACTCTCTATCAAGTGATCCTTGACTACAAAAATATCAATTGGGTGATCGACGGAAATTTTTGTAGCATCGCTATCTTCCAAATTTTTTTGAGGCTTAAAAACATGGAACGGATTCTGAACAACAACTAAGTAGGGATTTTGATCGTTTACTAAATGAATCGATAGTTTTTTTTCTGAAACTATGATTCCCTTATCGTCTTCGATGACTATTTTTATAGTTGCATTACTTATTTTTTCAGGAAGAGGCCAGTCAGCAATGCTAAAAGCTTGGCTAAACAATGACTCTTTGACGCTGCATTTCTGTAGAGTTTTATTTCTTAACGTAAATGATACCTTTAGCGGCAATGGACAGGATGATTCAGTATTGTCGATTTTTAAAAGTATGCTTGAAGAGTTCAGATTAACCAGAACACCCTTCAGCATATCCTCGGATAGAATCCCGTCACTTGAAATAATTGAGGCATCTACTAATAAATTCTTTTTATCTAACCTAATATTATAAATGTTTGAAAGCGTGTCTAGATCTAAACAATTCCATCTCCCAAGACTTTTATCCCAACAATTACGAAGAGTCAAAACCCCCGAGGGCAAGCCTGGATCTTGATTATTCACCCCATCAAAAAAACCATCAATATTGGATAGAATTTGATTAAGTTCACCCTGATCATCCTCGCTAGTAAATAACTCTTGTATTCTTTCTCTCAATAAAATGCGTGCATTTGTTTTTTCATGCTGCGTATTTATATTTCTAGCCAACACATATATCTGCTTGAGGTATTCAGTAACATCAACTAGTTCCTTGCCTTTTCCTACCTTTGGGATGCCACAGAAAAATAGAAATTGATCAATAACACTTTGCTCGCAATCAACCTGAGGGGATGGTTCGAATGACTCCAGCATCTCATCAAGAACAATTTTTGAGCGATCAATACATTTTTCAGAATATTTGATGAGTCCCTCACAGATAATTTGATTGAGGATAATTCTTTCAACCGGATCCGTCGTCCAACCCATTAACATTCGATCTAAAAATTTTGATTTAAATTTAAAATTAGTATTTTGAGACTCGACCCATGGCCATTCATCCATAAATGAATAGGATCTAATTGCTCCACCAGCCCCCACTAAAGAGTCTTGAAGATTTGAAATTTCACCTGGATAAGTGACAATTATCATCGAGCCTTGACGTAGACTCGTTAAACCAGCCGCCTCTACAAATTTAAACTCCTCCGATGGTTTAACAACACCCCCGGAAGGGATCACAAAGTAACTTGGCAAGTCATCTGCTAATAGAAGTCTATGCAGCTTTTCGCCAATACTAGGCGTTAAGCCAGGAACAACAATGCGACATTGAACATCTCCATTGCTTTGACCATCCAAAGAAAGATAGTATTCTTTTACTAAGTGAAATAAGGTTTGCGATATATTATTCATATTTAATTAAATGGGGACTTAACCTCTACGCTATCACCGGCATCTGGGCTTCCATTAAGCAAGCCTAGGTCTTGAAGTTCAGAAATTAACCTCGGTCTTGCACCTGCTGCAACACCAAATTCAATGCCATAGAATTGGAAGTGATTTTCTACATCAGAAAGCACTAATCGACCACTTGGATTATTTTGCGCCTTAACTTTTGCAGCTAAATACACTACTGTTTTTATTAGCATCGGCCCCGGGAATATTGAATAACTATGCGACCTTCCTACGCCCCTTATCGGCGTCACCAAATATCCACTATCACCATCATTAATCTCTGATCTAGATAAGACCCTTAAAGCCTCTGATAAAGGTTTGCCTTGGCCCTTCTTAAAGGGGTCTGTCCAGCCGGGATATATCTCACAGTTCCTAATCAGCCATTGTCTGGTCGATAGGCCACCAAATAGTTGATTAAGCTTGGCTCTATGTTGCTTGAATAAAATAATGAATTCCTCAGCAGGCATCCGATCGGTTCGATTACCATTAGATCCTACTAGCTCTTTCGCAGAAAAATCTTCAACCACATCCAATGACTGTAAGGCATATGTAAGTAAAGTTAGCTCTATCCTTGCTCTCACATAAGTTTTTACATGGATATTTGGACCATCAGTTGCCCCAGAGGATGCTATAAACAAATTGCGATTTCTATCAGATAAAAATTTGAAGAAATCGGACTCTTGAATGAAATAATCAGGGTGCTCGATAGCCCTTAAAATCTGATCACGCAACCAAACCGTTATCTTCATTTTGGACAAAATCCAAGAGCTATTTGCTATTCGTAGATAGCACTTAAGAATTTCTAACCACTGAAGTCTTGGTATCCTTGCTTCAAGCTTACAAAGCTCTAAAAAATCATTAGAAAGCGCCTCAGAGTATTCGTCAGACTTAGGCGATACAAAGGTATAAGAGCGTCGTTTAACCCCGTCAATTGCTTCTTGCATTACTTCTGATAGGTTTTCAATTGCCTGAGTCGAAGACCTGAGCCCATCATTTTCGGAAATATTACTGCCTTTGACAGCCTCCCACAAAAACTCAACACCCTGACCAGAAGGGGTTGAATTGGAATTATGGCCAATTAAGGCATTAATAACCATCGCGGAAATACTTCTGACCCTTTCAGCCCGAATGTCCGTTGGTAGAAGTTTGAGACTCTGTGCAATAAAACCTTTAAATAACGAGTCTCTAATTTGATGCTCCGCCTCAGGTCTGAGCCAACCACCTCTTGCCATTGATGCATAAGCTGGCGAATAAAATCCAGAGCTTTCTCTGCCCTTTATTCTTTTTACTCTACCTCTTGTTAGATAAAGAATAGCCTTTTCTTTTTCAGAATAATCTAAATATATGGAAGGGTCACTGATACCTGGATCTAAATGATGCTGCCCTTTAGAGGAGGAGAATTGTGTAAAAAAAAGCTCCCTAAAAAGCTCTAATAACAAAATATCCGGGGTTTCCCTTAAGCCGGCCGTTGGAACAAATAAAAAAGAGTCGGAAAGAAATTTAGGGAGGGTTGGCTCAACCTTGCCTTGTTTAGCCTCCAGCAATTTAGCCAATGATTGATTATTCAACACTTATGCTGCCTCTAAATCTTTTAAGGGTAATGTATGAATTATTTGGAGTGAGTACTTCAAGCTCAATATCGTCTTTTTGAATTGAGTAATTACTTGCACCGGCGGCCCTTACCAATGCATCTTGAACACTCTCAATATGTTGCATTGGGAAGCTTTTAAAAGACATGTTGCAATTAACTTTTCGCAGTAACCAAGCAAAGCCTTCTGCATTCAAAATCTCTTTCTCTTTACCGAATTCGACAGGCACACCCAAAGTGTTATTTATTATGCTGGGATTGATTTTTGGTCTTAAATTGCTCGTAACCCATTGTCCCTTAAGGCGCCCATACTCGGAGATCTTTACTCCCGAATTATCTCCCAGCAACAATCGATTCAAGGTCGACTCTATTTCTTGAATGCCTTGTAGCACATCTTCGTTCTCAAGATTTACATCTGCTTCTATTACTCCTGCCAATTGATTAATTTCATGGCCAAGCATAAAGTTGCCAGAAGCAAGAGACCCCAACCTAAATGTGAAGGAGCTATACCAACGAGAAAGCCAGAAAAAATGTTTCGATCCTAAGGCTGGCGAAGATTCTATATACGTTGAAATTTGAAGAAACAAATCATTTATTTTTTCTTCCAATTTGGAATGCAAGCATCCTGATAATTCAGGGAGCTCTGGAGAGCCTATTGACCAAGCATTAAGAAATTGAGAGGCAATTGGGCCATTATTAATATCCAAAATACTCATAATTTTTTTACTACCGAGAAGCCTTTGAATCCCAACATCTGAGGAAACAAAATCATCAGCTGAACCCTGTAGTACTGGTTTCATCATAGGGCCTATAGACGAACCTGCATCAGATGCTGTAATCTCCCTCAAAATCTCAGTCAAAAATGAGGTCTGTATTTCTCGAATCCCTTCCTGCGCCTCCAAGCCACTAGGGGAATATGCAGAAAATAAAATCATATAAATTCTTCGGGCTGCTAGAGCTAGTAGATTGCCACTTTCATTAGCCCTATGAACCCATTGGCATGGTGTATTTGCCCCATAGTCTCTTGGGCAGCCCGCTAAAATCAATGAAATCAGTGCAAGAAACTCCCTAAAGACAATTAGCTGGCCAGATAATAATTCAGCATATTTAAATAAATTAGTAGTTGATAATCCACCATTAGCTGATGCAAGCCATCTTTTATTGTTATAGAAAGGGCAAAGCTCTTTAGCTGAACAGCTTTCACAAGGGGCCCAATTCGAGTCATCAACAGCCTTTGCTATGATTTTCTTAGCGGTGTCACTTTTAAAAAGCAAACTCTCTACTTCTAAATTTTTTGATGAAAGTGAGATAAACTTTATTCCACGCTTATTTTGACTTATAGCAATTTCTTTGTTTGAGATGCCATTAATTTCTAAGGCATGTCTAATAACTCGATTGGGAGCAGCTGATGCAGCCCCTTTTGCCAAAGAACCTGACCGAGATGCCTTTTCCAAAACGCCACGATTAGTGCAGATCACAAGCGAGACACCATGATCAATAGCATCGTCAATTAAATCCAACAATTCAGCACTAGGATCAGCATCTTCCCTATAGGGATTCCTAACTACTGAGGCATCCTGTGCAATCCATATAGAGGCATGGCGACTACCTTTTCCGTACACCTTAAGTAAATAAGGGATATTCGAAGGTTCAATATCTGCAAGCGAAACACCATCTTCATCAGTAATATTGAAGCCCGCATCAGTCAACCTTCTAGCCAATAGACCGGCTGCAGCAGACTTACCATTGCCCGGCGAGCCGATAAAAAAATTCCAAATCAGAGTTTCACTCTCTAAATTCGACTCTAATGTAGTTTTTAATGAGTCAACTAATTCATCTAATGAGGTCTGAACCTTCAATAGCGGTTCATTTTTAACCCAATTGGATGGAGCGCTGATTGCACCAGAACCATCTTGCTGCAACTGGAGTAATTCAGTCAGAAACGGATTATTTTGCGGTGCCATGATTTTCACGTAAATTTCAGATAGAGATTTATAATTTATGCTTATCCGTTGATACTAGCGCATTCTTACGCATCGTTGGCGAGTAAAATGCTACTGAAATGCTGGCCAATTCTAGCCCCCAGAGCCACGGGCACAGCATTACCAATTTGAGTGTATTTTGGCACCTCTCTTTGAAATAAACCCATCCTAGGATTTCCAGCCCTTCTAATACCGCCGGTAGTTCTACTTCCAGAAAATTTATACCAGTCAGGAAAGGTTTGTAATCGAGCCCACTCCCTCACGGTTAATGTTCTTGGCTGATCGTAATGAACAAAATCATCCGGCATAGAGGTTGCGGTAATGGTCGGCCCCTTCGATGTCCAAACAGAAGGAAGAAGCTTCTGAGAGAACTTTTTAGTTTTCATGCCCTCAGGAATTTTTCCGTTATTTTTTTGCATGAATTTAAACTTTTCGCTTATGTCAATTCTGTGGTTACTATATTTTTGCTCGGTTAATGGCGCACCTTTCCCAGCAAAATATCCTGTAAAGGCATTCGTTCTAAGCCAAGTTTGAATATCATTTTGTGGATTACACGAATATGCGAATGTCTCACCACCATTCTCATAATTTGGATCCGCTAAATCGCCCAATAAATCCTTGAGGTTTATGAATTCATTTTTAGGGCTAGGCAAAAACCCATTAGCAAAAATAGACTTATTTGGGGTAAAACTCAAATCATTGCGGATTCCAACCAATAGAACTCTGGGGCGATTTTGTGGGACTCCATAGTTTTTTGAGTACACCAGCTCAGGATGTACTTGATAGCCCTTTTTTCCGTCTACCTTGATATTACTAAACGTTCTTTTTACATCCTCCCAAATTTCACCGGGCTCACCATCCATAGTCCAACGAGCTGTCATTAACCCCTTAACATTCTCAAAAAGAAATATTTTAGGCTTCATTTTTGAGATAACATATGCCATATCTTTATATAAGTGATTCGATGGAATTTCGTTTTTGTTAACAGCATACGATCTTCTATGCCCCATTCCTGAGAACCCCTGACATGGCGGCCCTCCGACCAATAAATCCAACTCATTTTTTTGTATGTCAATTTGGTAGTCAGTCTTAATTTCTTTAATTAACTGCTGAAGTCTTTTCCCATTATTGGCAATAAGATTTTTCACATCGGCAATATGGTACTTAGAGCGTAAAAGGGGGTGGTCAAGGTCTCTATTTACCAGATATGTTTCTAGTGCATCAGCGTTTAATTCATTAACAAAGATTGGATCAAAACCCGAAAGTTCAAGACCCAAAGAAAGTCCACCACAACCCGCAAATAGGTCTACAAATTTAACCTCACAGACTTGATGTCCTCATATCAAATCATCTTTGTATTGCAAGCATCCTGGATGCATTACAACAACAAACATTCGAAGCCCCAATTGTGTTCGGCAACTTCAACAGCTTCAATC
>Ga0118677_10011314_pt1 | contig 13415 bp, 14 predicted proteins | sample AliMusrvi5mmetaG_FD_86154 | JGI IMG/M metagenome (GOLD analysis project Ga0118677, IMG submission 86154)
CGGACGAAACTTGGCGAAAAATTCGCTAAATACAGTTACAGCGCGGCCCGCAGCGCGGCCGTGAAACACGTCGCCATCCTCTTCTTCCAAGAAAGGCATCCTCGTGGCGATCGGCCAACCGTCTTTCTCGATTTCTTGCACTGTATAGCCGTGTCGCCGACTTAGATGCGACCCCCCCACGCCCAAGACTGTCTCAAACCGATTATCCGCAAACAAATCATGAATCAACCAATAGGACGGTCCGTAGTCGGACCGTGCCGTCGTGATATAGGCGACCTTGATAGTCATCGCGTATCCGCTCCAGGAACGACAACTCCTTGAATGGCAACGTCCGCCGTGCCCCCGCTCATCGTCGAGACAACGGCCGTGCATACCGGCTCACTTCTTGGCTTCATCCGTTCCAATACCTGTTGCGGGATTGTTCTTACCTGTCGACGCAATATCTTGCAACCTCTGGGCGGCAATGGCATTGCCGGGATTCAGCTGGATCGCCCTTCTCCAGTGCTCACAAGCCCCCTGCACATCGCTTTTCCGCTGGAGCGCATCTCCCATAGCTTCATGCGCGAAATCAAAGTGCGGGTACAAGTCTAGGACATGTCTAAAATCAGCAATTGCTTGATCCACGCTGTATTTCCTGAGATTTGGATTGTTTCGAAAATTCAAGTCTACAATGGCGCGTTCGCGAAGTTCCGACAAGTACTCAGCGTCGAACTCCGGACTCCTGATGACGCTATCATGCAGGCTGGTCAATGGATTGAAATCACCCAACTGAATGTAACCGTCCCGCAGTGCCGTGTTGTACATCTCGGTATGAGGTAACGGGGTTGCAATGAAGAAGAACGTCCAATCGAGTTCCAGACTCTTGGCGAACTCTACTGTCTGGCAGAGAGTGTCCTTAGTCTCACCGGGATAGCCAAGAATGAAGAACCCCTTGGCCAGCATTCCATTGTTCCGGATCGCTTTGACAAGCCCCGGGACACGCTTGAGATCGACCGGCTTGCGCATCAGTTTGCTGACCACAAATTGGCTTCCGCTCTCCACGCCAAGAGTCACCGAATAGCACCCCGACTGCGCCATGGAGGCCAGGAGGTCCTCGTCCAGGCTTGAAACTGCCATGCCTGTGGGCACAGTCCAAGTTATCCCGTAGCGGCGCGCCTTCAGGCCACTGAATATTTCCATGGCGCGTCCTTTGTCTGCGGTAAGATTGTCATCCTCAAAGTGAATCTCCCTGACCCCATACCTGTTGACCAAGACATCGATTTCCGCCAGAACGTTTCCGGCTGACCGTCGTCTCTGTGCCGCCCCCCAATGATTCCCAAGCGCGCAGAAGGTGCACTTGAAAGGGCATCCGCGCGAGGTGATTACTTGCGTGAATGGCCTATTCATGAATCGGTCGTGGGCATATCCAAGATCGAGGTATCTGCTCATCCCCACAGAATCGCGATCAGGGAACGGAAGAGAGTCAAGGTTCTCGATGTAGATAGTCTTATCAGTCTTGCAGATGGCATTTTCCGTGCGGTAGCACAACCCATCGACCCTCTCAGTCCCACGGCCGGTTTGAATAGCCAAAATGAGGGATGGGAAGCTCGCCTCCCCTTCACCGATAATGATGAAGTCTATGGCCCCTTCGGCAGCCATCATCTCGCGACAAGCGGCTCCCGCATGCGGCCCACCGACCACCGTTGGAGTTTGAGGAAAGATCTTCTTTGACAGTCTGCAGATGTTCTTGGCGTCAAAATCCTTGGCCGAGAAGATACAACTGACTCCAACTATGTCGGGATGCCACTCCCGAATTTTGGCCGATATTTCTTCATCTGAGAGTCCGTATCGCAACATTCCACCTTCATAAGCGCGTTCACCTTTATCAATTCCCTCGATGAGACAATCCAATATTGCCACTTCATACCCTATCGCCTTCAGAACGGCGGCGAGATATCCCAAGCCGAGCGGGAAGAATGGGCTCACGCGCATCTTGGATGCGGAGTATTCTTTCGGACGTGTCACGGGCGGGTCAACCAAGAGTATCCGTTTTATTTCATGCATATGCCGATCCATTCCTGAAAGTGCTCAATCAACATGATCTCAGTTGACCTTGGTCACCCAACTAGGCGCAGATCATTATCCCCAACCGGTGACCCCGCCTGAACCGCACGGCGAAGGACTTTGCCTGTGAGGCAGGTCGCTGCTTCAGGCGGAAGGCCATGCAAACCGCAGCGCAGCGACTCCATGTCTTCGTCAACGAGCATGTGGCCCGCCGGAAAATCCCTGGCGTAAAGCAGCGTCCGCAGCACAGCCGCACGTGTACCCATCTCACTCGACGCGGGCGCTTTCACGCCTGTTCCCAACATCGACTCAACCTTGCGGACCGTACGGACCAACTCGGCGAATTCATCCGGCTCGGACGATGCCGAATGATCCGGCCCCGGCAACGCATGGTCCAGGGTGATATGTTTCTCCAAGATGTCCATGCCCAAACCGACGGCAGCCGTGGCCGCAAGAGAGTTCATGGTATGATCGGACAGTCCTACAGGCACATCAAACTCCCGCCTCAACGTAGTCAGACAACGGAGGTTCATTTCCTCTTCCGGCGCCGGGTAGGCGCTCACGCAGTGCAGGAGCGCAAGTGGGACTGTGGCGCGGGAATGGATCGCCTCCACAGCACGCCGCACATCCTCAAGCGTGCCCATTCCGGTGGAAAGGATGAGCGGTTTGCCAAGCCCACCGAGTTGCCGTAGAAATGGCAGGTTGGTGAGTTCTGCGGAGCCAATCTTGACCGCCGGAACACCCAACGTGCAGAGAAACCTTGCGCTTTCGATCTCATCAGCGGTGCTCAGAAAGACAAGCCCTCGCTCCTCAGCATGCTGCTTTAACTCACCATGCCATTCGAAACGTAACTCCAAAGGCTTTATCAAGGCAAACTGATCGCTTTCGTCCGGGCACTGAACCTGCTGGTAATGGGCTTTTCTGGCGCCGGGTTTAACAACCTTTTCGGTGATCCAAGTCTGGAACTTGACAGCATCCGCGCCCGCATTGGCGGCGGCGTCTACGAGGTCATGTGCCAGTTTCAACTGGCCGTTATGATTCACGCCGGCCTCAGCTATTATGAAACAGGGTTGGCCGATTCCGATTTCGCGTCCATCAATGACAAGCCGGCTCATGGTTGTCCCCTGGAGCAAAATAGGCGTTCCGCGGTCCAAAGATCCAGCGGTGTGTCGATATCAAGAGAGCGTTCTTCGGGCATCACGTATCCGTACATCTCCTCACCGTAGAACGTTCGAGTTTCAAGAATGACTTTCCGCCTCGTCAGATAAAGCGCCCCATTCTCGACATGCGCCTCCGGCAAATCCTGTCGCCTGGGGTATCTTCTTTGCAGTTCCCGCCAGTCGGAACTCAGAAAACCTGTCAACAGGCCGTTCTCCGCACACTTCAAGGTTGAAAAGGGATGAACCCTTGCCGCGCATATACCTAGCACCGTGTCGGCGCCGGTAGTCCGCGCTACCTCCACCGCACCGGCAATGTCTTCAGCCGTCCGCAAGGGCGACGTGGGTTGAAGCAGCAGAACATATTCCGGCCGATATTTTTCGTGGGCGTCCAACCACTGGATGGCGTGGATAACAGGATCAATACCCGGTGTGTTGTCTTGCGCTAATTCCGGCGGTCGGATGAAAGGGACATCTGCATCACACTCGCGAGAAATAAGGGCTATCTGCTCATCGTCGGTCGAAACCACCACCCGATCCAGGCATCCGCTTTCGCGCGCCGCCATGATTGACCAAGCGATCAAAGGTTTGCCATTCAGAGGGACAACGTTCTTCCGAGGAATACCCTTCGATCCGCCTCGGGCGGGTATCACAGCAAGAATCTTACAACTGGGTGGTAACGTTTTCAGATAGAATTCTCTCTGTTATGGTGTGATAAAGGGCTGGGCAGACTTCGTCCCCGTTGATTATGCATCACGTTTTGGCGGCCTAATAACCGCCTCAAAATAGTTCTGTCACACTATAACCACGCCGTTATGAGGCGTGACGACCCACAACACCTCACACAGTGACGTGGCTAGAAAAAGAAATCAATCCATTACTTCATCCCCGTCATGAGTTTGACGAGAGGATTGTCCAATACTGACATGGCGGTGTCACGGAGTTTCTTGGCGCGTTTCACACGGCCGAGAATAAATTCGGACTCCGCTTCAGAACCGTTAGCCTCCAGTGCGGTCTCGGCCTGCTGAAGCTCCGTCCCCAATACGTTCATCTTGTTCCGGACCATGGTCAACAATCCCTGGTGAAGCGCGGAGGCAATGTCATCCGCTGTCCGGTAATAGATTTTGCGATCCCCCGATTTCCAGGAGCGTCGCAGGAGGCCGAGAGTCTCAAGCTGGCGGGCGGCGATGCTGATCGCCGCCTTGCTCAGGCCAAGATCCGTGGCGATGTCTTCCAGCGAACGTTCGGTCGGGGAGAGGTACAAATGCACCAGAATCTGGCCGACAATCCGGCCAAACCCGAGATCCTGGGTCGTTCGCCCCCCGGCTTCCGTCAATCGGTGCCGCACCATTTCTGTGGATTGAGTTGTGCTCATACGAGAATTTACAATTCTGTAAACAATCGAAAAGTTATAATACTCAGAGGTCTATGTCAAAACATTAGAGAATAATTGTTAACTTTTTTGAAAACAACAGCAGTAATTTCTCGACAAAGGAGCTGTATTATTAAATAAGGAGGCCATCGGGGAAAGATGGTTATGATCAAAGGTATTATTTTGGCGGGAGGATCCGGAACGAGGATGTTCCCATTGACCAAGGCGATCAGCAAGCAATTGCTTCCCATCTATGACAAACCCATGATCTATTACCCGTTGTCCGTCCTGATGTTGGCTGGAATCCGGGAGATCCTGATTATCAGCACCCCCCACGACCTTCCCTTGTTCAAGGAACTTCTGGGGGACGGCACCCAGATCGGGCTTGAGCTAAGTTATCGGGAACAGCCAAGGCCCGAGGGGCTCGCCCAGGCATTCATTATCGGGCGTGAGTTTGTCGGAACTAACCCTGTGGCCTTGATCCTCGGCGATAATGTATTTTACGGAGACCATTTCTCTTCTCTTTTAAAGGAATGTGCCAAGTTGGAAAAAGGGGCCCAGATTTTTGCCTATCCTGTGGCTGACCCGGAACGTTATGGAGTCGTTGAGTTCGACGAGGATGGCCGGGCGCTTTCGCTTGAGGAAAAGCCGGTAAAACCGAAGTCGAAATATGCCATTCCCGGGCTCTATTTTTATGACAACAGGGTTCTCGATATTGCCGCCAAACTTGCGCCGTCTCCCCGTGGGGAACTTGAGATCACGGATATCAACCTCGCCTACCTCAGGGCGGGTGAATTGAAAGTACATCCGCTGTGCCGGGGCTTTGCATGGCTGGACACAGGCACGCACGACTCCATGTTCCATGCCTCAAGTTTTGTGCAAACCATCCAATTGCGGCAGGGGTTTAAGATCGCCTGCATCGAGGAGATTGCCTACCTGCAGGGTTATATTTCACGGGATCAACTCAAGGCGATGGGGCAGACCATGTCCAAGAATGAATATGGCCAGTATCTTATGCACATCGCTGAGGAGTTTTAGTCATGGCCTTGCAGGTGATTCCCCAGACAATTCCTGAAGTCAAATTAATCATTCCAGATGTCTTTGGTGATCCACGTGGTTTTTTCCAGGAAACCTATAAAGAGGGGGCTTATCGCTCGGCTGGCATCACTCTCTCGTTTGTACAGGATAACTGGTCAAGATCGGCACGGGGCACTCTGCGTGGCCTCCATTACCAATGGCCTAACCCACAGGACAAACTGGTTTGGGTTGCCCGGGGAGAAATCTATGATATTGCTGTGGATATCCGTCGGAATTCGCCATCCTTCGGAAAATGGGTGGCCGCAGTCCTGTCGGAATCAAATCATCACCAGCTTTTCATTCCCGCCGGGTTTGCGCATGGATTCTGCGTGTTGAGTGATGAGGCCGATTTCATGTACAAGTGTAGCAACACCTATTCCCCTCCGGATGAGAAAGGCATTCTTTGGTCCGATCCAGCCTTGGATATACCCTGGCCCATCCGTACTCCTATCCTTTCTAAAAAGGATGCAAGCCTGCCCCTTTTATCCGGAAAGGCGAATCATGAATTGCCGGGATAATCCCTAGCAGTTCAAGATAAGCAGGATCCAGAGCGCTCCGATGCGAGACAATCCCGCAAAGCGGTTTCCCATGACGGAAGGGTGATGCCAAAAACCTTCTGCAGTTTGGCGCAGGACAAGACCGAGTAGGCGGGACGCCGGGCTGGAGTGGGGTAGTCAGCGGTGGTAATCGGCAATACGGGAAGTCCGGACGTTATAAAAGCCCTGGCAAATCCGCACCATGAAGTTTGGCCGGAACAGACACAGTTATAGATTCCGCTGACTTCGGCCAGGTTGAATTTGCCGTGCCGGTCCAGGGTTTTCGTCAAAGCGGCAGCGGTAGCCTCTGCCACGATCCGGCACCAAGTCGGACATCCGACTTGGTCATCTACGATACGAATGGGTTTTCCTCCATCAGCCAACCGCCTGATGGTAAGCAAAAAATTCTTACCCCTCATTCCATAGATCCAGGCCAACCTGAAAATCAGATGAGGCACGCCAGATTTCTGGACTGCCAGATCTCCTGCGAGTTTGGTCTGTCCATATACACCCAGTGGGCTTGGGGTGTCCTCTTCGGTATAGGGCACTTTACCCCCGCCATCAAAAACGAAATCGGTTGAGTAATGGACGAGGCCTGCGCGCAACCGATTAGCCTCCTCTGCAAGGATGGCCGGAGCGTCGGCGTTGAGTTTTTCACAGATCGCACTGTCCGATTCGGCCTTGTCCACCGCGGTGTATGCGGCGGCATTGACGATCAGATCCGGCTTGGCATTCCGAACCGCCCGAATAATGGAGTCAGGCGATCTGAAGTCGATGGCAGGATAGCAGATGGTTGAAATCCGCCCTAGCGGGGCCAGTGTCCGCTCCAATTCGAATCCGACCTGGCCATCATTACCAATAAGAAGAATGTGCCTCATGCGTGAATTCAAAAATGTGACACATCGGACCCCATGTCAAAGATATTTGTATGAATGAGCAAACTTTTTTTCAGGAGTGGCAGGGCTGGGGCCGATGGTGATGCGTTCGAGGCTTATGGCCACGGGCCGACAATCCCTGGAGGCAATAGGACTTGGCCGCCGCCAGATCCAGGAAAACCCGGATGCTGATGTGTTTGGCCCGCCTGATATGGAGGGACATCAACTCGGCGGTGAAAAGGGTGGCCGACCGGGCGACAATGGCGATTTTGTTCCGGCACAGGTATTCGATGCTTTCGATAGTCCGTGCGATGTCCAGAATGTCGCCCGGCTTCCGTGACTGGAATACGGCATTACGAAAGTCAATCAGCGCTGTCTGATCCGGCCGGCAATGGGGATCTTTCACGAGCCGTCTGACGAAAGCAACGCACTGCTCCGCCGTCACCTTTCCCCTCGCGACAATCGAGACATGACTTCCACAATCGTTGATTTTGTACGTCAATGACATAGACGATAGAATCCAACTGTTTATTCTCTGATTATGAGGAAAATAAAACAGGTTTTGCAATCGGGAGAACCCTGATTGTTAATCAGGGTTTTCCTGTAGGGTAACGAGTACATCCGTTTTGCAGTTCACAGGGAACCCCCGATAGAGATACCATGCTCCCCTATGAGGAGTTCCGTCATCCTTCATGTTGATATGGACGCTTTTTTCGCCGCCATCGAGGTGCTGGATCATCCCGGGTGGAAAGGGAAACCCCTGGTGGTGGGGTCGCCGCCGGACCGGCGGGGTGTGGTGTCCACCTGTTCCTATGAGGCCCGGAAATTCGGGATTCATTCCGCCATGCCTTCCCGTACTGCCGGGAAATTATGTCCCCATGCCATCTTTGTTCCGCCCCGTATGGAGCGGTATGCTGACATTTCACATCAGATCATGGGGATTTTCGAGGAGTTTACCCCACTCGTCGAACCCCTCTCATTGGATGAGGCCTTTCTGGATGTCAGCGGCGCTTTCCATCTTTGGGGTGACGGCGTGGCCATTGCGAAGGAGTTGAAAACACGAATCCGGACACGGATCGGCTTGACCGCCTCTGTCGGGATCGCCTCCAACAAGTTTCTGGCCAAGATGGCCAGCGATTTGAACAAGCCCGACGGCTTGACAGTGGTTCCCGTCACAGAGCCGCAGATCAAGGCATTTCTGGCGCCGCTTCCCGTCGGCAAATTGTGGGGCGTCGGAAAAGTATCGGACGCCAGGCTTGAGAAAGCCGGCATCAGGACCATCGGCCAGCTTCAGGCGATGGATATCCGGGCTTTGGAGCGTCTTTTTGGAAAAGCCGGTGCGCAGGATATGGCGGACCTGGTGCGCGGCAGGGATTCCCGGCCCGTCGTCACGGACTGGGAGGAGAAAAGCATCTCAAACGAACATACCTTTGACCGGGATGAGCCCGATCAGGACCGGGTCCGCCAAAGGTTGCTGGAGTTGACTGAGGAGGTGGGCGGACGCCTGCGGAAGGCTGGAAAATTTGCGGGAACCGCCCAGATCAAGGTCCGGTTCGGGGATTTCTCGACCATTACCCGCCAGATGTCATTCCGGGCCGCGGTGGACAGCGACCGGGTGTTGATTTCCACCGCATTCTCCCTGTATGACCGCGAACGGATTTCCCGTCCCATCCGCCTGATTGGGTTTGGCGTCAGCAAACTGGCCGGCTCTTCCTCACCGGCGCCCGTACAGGCTGAGTTATTCACCGACCCCAAAGCCCCGCAGGAGGACGCCCGGAATAAGAAACTGGATCACGCCGTGGATGCGTTGCGTAAGACTTTCGGGAGCGATGCCGTCAGGCGGGGTGGTCCTGGGTGAATGGTCAGTCTGTCGGGTCCTTGTCATGTGGGTTGCATTTTACGTTTCTGGGTTCGATTGACAACCGAATGTCCTGATTCTTTCTGGATCATTTTCAAGCGCTCAAAGAGTGCCCGCGTATTCCCTTTTGTTTCTGTTGCGATTTGGTTTTTGATTAACCAGAGTTCAGTAAGGATTTCATCTTTCATGGTGAGTCTCCCATTAGTTCTTCGGGCGTGCAAATCTCAGGACAGGCATATCCATGGATTGCACAAACGGATCGAATCAAAGGTTTGGTTTCAGCATTGTCTATATGAGGACAATTCCATGTAACCAAATAGTCCACATTGTGTACGGCGGCGATGGCAACATGGACGGCATCGTCTATAGCTTTTGCTGGCAGAGCGCCTTCATTTACCAGTGCATCAACCAAGACGAGAGCGGATTCCGTCATCTCAAGAATGGGTAATCCTTTCACTGCAACATGTCGCATCTCCGCCGCAGTCGGATCTCCCCGTGAAGCTTCATCAAGCACGAGGGGCGAAATGAACGACTCAAACCGTGTGCGGCAATTATCCCACCATTCACGTGTGATTTGCTGGTGTGCTGCCGTAACTAATCCTGCTGATGGGCGAGCGGTTAAATAGCTGATCACCGATGTTTCTATATAAACCGTCTTCATGTTTAAAAACTACCACTCACATGCAGTTTTGTCACGTTCACGCATTGGCCTGATCCCGTCTGCGTGTTATGACAACACCTTGGGGGCACTTAGGCGTTCCACGCTTTGACCTGCTCCATGAGCCGGTCAAGGATGTCGGTCTCGGGAACGGTTTCGACAAAAGTCCCGAAGATTGCGCCGAGATTGTCGATCGCATCAATTTGTTTCGCCCTCATCTTCTCTTTATGGGTATTGGAGCGCCCCGCCAGGAGTTCTGGATTTCGAAATTCCAGGAATCTTATCATCCCTGCGTCTCTCTGGGAGTCGGCGCCTCCATCGATTTCGAAGCCGGAAAGATCAAGAGAGCTCCCTCCCTGCTCCGCAAACTCTCGCTCGAATGGGCCTATCGCCTCATCAAGGAACCCAGGCGTCTCTTTCGACGCTATTTGATCGACGATCCCCACTTCTTCAGGCTCTTGCTCGCCGAAATGCGGCAACAGCGATCCCCAGCGCCACTTGCGGCGACCGAACTGGAGTTCGGCGAATGAATGAAACTCTTTTTCGCATGTATTCATGACCCTGCATACCCTGGCTTGGTATCAACAAGGATTTGGAAGCATCATGCGAGCCTCAGACACAGTGCGGATGACCTTGCTCTCGCTTTTCGTGGTTGCGACACTGCTCTTGGCCAAGCCCTTCGTATTGGGGGCCCAGGTTGCCGCCGCACCGGCCCAGGCGGCGACATCCCAGACCCAGGCAGCCGACAGGCTCCAACTCGCGCTGTCGAGCTCCGAATACCCCGTCACGCCATCCGATGTCTATCGGCTAAGCTTCCACCAGTCGACGACGGAACTCGTCTCGCAGGACATCCAGGTTGGCAGTGACTTCTCGATCGACCTCGGCATATTCGGGCGAATCGACGCACTGGGACTCGCTTTCGCCGCGCTCAAGGGAAAGGCCGAACAGAATGTGGCCGCGATCTACCTGCGCAGCTATCCCAATCTCTCGATCGTCTCGGTCGGGGTTTTCCGGGTTGCCGTCCGTTCCAGCTTTGCCGGTCTCACCTACGCCTCGGCCTGGGGGCTATCCCGTGTCAGCGACGTGATCGCAGGGGTCCCGGTGCCCGGGACCTCCGCCCGGAATGTTGTCCTTGAGCGATCCGGCACCTCGCCCGTCGCATGCGATATTTTCCTGGCCCTCCGCTCATCCCGCCCCGAAAACCAGGATCCCCTGGTGAGCCCGGGCGACAGCCTGGCGCTATTCCCCTCGGGCCCCGTGGTCCGTCTCGCTGGCGAAGTAAGGCGACCGGGCGACTATGAGATTGCCAAGGGCGAGGGCTTGCGCGAACTTGTCGAGCTTTTTGGCGGAGGCCTGACGATGATGGCCGACCCCACCGGCATTCGCGTCGACCGCGTGAAGGCCGGCGGCATCGAAGCATCGTTCATCTCGATCCCCGGCGGTTTCGACACCGCGGGAAATCTCGAGGGCTGCGTTTCGGTGACAGTCGCTTCCATCGCTGCTGTTCATCCCGTCATCTGGTTCGATGGACCCGGCATCGCCGGCTTGCCCCTCTCGACGCCCGCCATCCCCATCGCCGGCAAGCGTTCCGTGGCGCCGCAGCCGCAAAACCGCATCGCCAGCCCCATAGTCAATGGCCAAAAGCTCTCGACCGCCTTTCGAAACATCCAAGACCAGGTGTCGCCCCTGGCCGACCTGGCCGGCGCAAGCCTCATCCGGGCCGGCTCACCTACGCGCTCCATAAATCTCCAATCGTTGCTGTCGAATCCCCAGTCTTTTGAAGACCTGGCAGTGAAGGGCGGCGACCGCATTATCATCCCCGCGAAAAGCGCAACAGTGACTGTGGGAGGCGCAGTCAATGCTCCTGGCGGCTTCCCTTTCGAGCCAGGGATGGGGGCTCCATACTATATCGGCCTAGCCGGTGGGGCCGACGCGCTCCGGAACACAGACGGGGAGTTCTCGGTCATGAGCGAGACGGGAGTCCGACGCGAAAGCTACGAACAGCTCAGGCCCGGCGACTCTATTCTCCTGCTGGAAGACATCGCCGTGGTCACCGTCTCGGGAGCGGTGAACAATCCCGGCGCCATTGCATTCCATCCCCGGAAGGCGGCGTCTTATTACATCAACAAGGCAGGAGGCATCGATCCTGACCGCAATCCAAGAGGCAGTTACTGGGTAACCGATCTTCACGGGAAACGATTGGACCCAGAGGCCCCGCTCGAATCCGGCTGCAGGGTCTACGTGCCGTCAAACGGTTTTGGGTACAATTTTATCCGTCTTGCCCCAGTCTTGACGACCCTGTTCTACTTTGCCATAGCGGCCACAACCTTCGTGATGCCTTACCTGCCCAAATAGCTCCGGCGTCCCTTGTCCAGGACGCGGGGATCAAATCGGTTGGGAAGAAGGCTTCGCAGTCTGACTCGCAACGAGGCTCAAGGCATCGAAAGAGAAGTGGGGCGTCGGGCCGGCCGTGGTCTCCGCCGCGACCGCCACGAAATAGCGTTCCTGACCCTCGGCCGTCGCCAAGGCCCATCCCTCGCCTCCCGCGGGAGGGAGGGTCAGTGCGACAGGGGCATCGACGGGCTCCCTGTCGAATCCAGTGCCGCGAAGCTTCAAGGCGGCCTCCTTCTGGACGAAGATCGCCAGGAACCTCAGCCTGGATTCCTCGAGACCTGCCTCGCCGATCCAGTCGATCTCGTCGTGCATGAAGAGACTTCTCGCCACTTCCAGGAAGTCCCCGGGAGCCCGGGCCGCGGATTCCACATCCACGCCCACATCCCGATCCCATGCCATCGCAAGTGCGACGCATCCGGACGTATGCGACCAATTGAATCTGAATCGAGAGCCCCTGACAAAGGGTTTCCCGTGTTCCCCGATTTCCAGCCTCAATGCCGCCCCCGGATCCCCGGTCAGTTCTCCCATGCTCATTCCGAGCAGCCAACGAGCCAGGCACCAGGAGGTCTTCGAAGCGGCGTGCCTGAAACGACCCATGCGCTCGAGCTCGCCCTCGCTCCATGCGCGCAGAGCGAGCAGTGTTCGATCGTCAAGCTCCTTGGGGTGCATGAGCAGGCGGACAAGAACCCTGCTTGGATCTGAAACCGGCAAATCGAGGGTCCACGTCGAGGCCGAAACAAGGCTGGCGGGTGGATCCATGGCTGTCACCATATCCCTCATGGCCTCAAAAGGCAAATGACGCTACCGCTCCCGGAAAGCTGCTTGCTGCACAAGCAATTCTCAGCCTTTATTTTTTCTGCAGCATTAGCTTCATTGTAAAAATATCAACAGCGAGATACTATCTGTGGATAGAAAAAAAAGGAATGGCGTCCATTTTTCGGTTTCCCATCAATTCCATGCTGCCTCGGGCAGGTGACGGGAAACTGCGGTTGTCACATCCCTATCTCTTCTGCGGCAGGACCGCAGAAAGTCGGCAGTATCGACAAGGACTCAGAATGAAGCGAATCGCCTCGTCCGGAATAGCCGTACTGCTCCTGCTTTTGCTCCTATCCTGCAAGAATCTGGTCTTTTCCAGCTACACCGTGACCTTCGACAGCCAGGGCGCCACGACTGCCGCCGGCCCAACCAGCAAGACAGTCATCACCCCAGCCACAACCGTCGGCTCGTTGCCTTCGGTCCCGTCCAAGACAGGATATAGCTTCGACGGCTGGTATACGGCCATTGGCGGCGGCGGGACCGCCTTCACGGCCTCGACGGCCGTGACGCAGAGCCTGACCGTCTACGCCAAATGGACGGCCAGCACCAGCTACATGGTGACCTTCGACAGCCAGGACGCCACGACGGCCGCCAGTCCAACGAGCATGGCCGTCGCCTCCCCGGCGACC
>Ga0118677_10011316_pt1 | contig 13412 bp, 8 predicted proteins | sample AliMusrvi5mmetaG_FD_86154 | JGI IMG/M metagenome (GOLD analysis project Ga0118677, IMG submission 86154)
GTCGTGATGGAAGGACTGCTTGGCGCTCCGCAACGCATCCTCTTCGAGAACAACGCCAAGGACCTTCCCGCCGGACACTGGTTCTGGAATCCGTCGTTGAGTGGCGGGATTCCGGTGGAGCACGGCGTGCACTTTTTCGACATCTTCGAGTATCTCTTCGGACGCGGGCTGTTGTGCTGGGCGGGACGGACGACGCGGCTTAGCGGGGAAGCGGACAGGTGGATGGCCGTTTTTCGCTATGGGGAGCGCGTCTTCGGTTCCTTTTATCATGGCTTCGACAAACCGGGAATCATCGAGCGCACTTGGGCGCTCTTTGAGTTGAGCCGTGGGCATATCCGGCTGGAAGGATGGATTCCTGAACGGCTGACACTGGAGGGGGTGGCGACCCGCAACGAACTCAAGCCGCTGACTGCCATTTTTCCCAACCTGGAGGTAGAGGAATTAGACGAGAGAGCGATAACGGTACTCGCCGATGGGCAAGAGGTGGTCGTCAGTCATCGCGTGCGAGCGCAGGTCTCCGCCGGGGAGAAGCTGGCCATTTACAGCCAGGCGGTGCAGGATGCCATGGCGGACTTTATCACCTGGACGCGGGACCCGCGCCATCAGCCGCGCGTGACCGGGGAGGACGGGCGGCGGGCGTTGGCGGTGGCATTGGAGGTAACGGAGAGGGCGTGGGGGTAATTTTAGATTTTGGATTGGCGGGGTTGGGTGGACGTGCGAAAATGTGGGTCGATTAGGATTACGAGTTACGATTACGATTACGATTTGGGGGGCGCGGGACGGCGCCCGTGCGCTACTCGATGGCTTCTTCGGCTTCCGGCTCGTGCTGGGTAATGTCGGCGGTGCGGAATTGCATTTCGTAGTGGCGGGCGTAGACGCCATCCAGCTCCAAGAGCTCGCCATGGCTGCCGGATTCTACAATGCGGCCATGGTCGAGCACCAGGATGCGGGTGGCGTCCTGCACGGTGCTCAGGCGGTGGGCGATGACGAAGGTGGTGCGGTTGAGCATCAGGCGGTCGAGGGCCTGTTGCACCAGGTGCTCGCTTTCGGTGTCCAGCGCGCTGGTGGCCTCGTCGAGAATGAGGATGCGCGGGTTCTTCAACAGCGCGCGGGCGATGGCCACGCGCTGGCGCTGGCCGCCGGAGAGGCGCGTGCCGCGCTCGCCGACGATGGTGTCGAAGCCATCCTGCAGGCGTTCGATAAATTCCAGCGCATTGGCGCTGCGGGCGGCCTCGGTGACTTCCTCCATCGTGGCGTCGAGCTTCCCGTAAAGGATATTCTCGTAAATCGACCCGCTGAAGAGCGCCGTTTCCTGCGGCACGATGCCCACCTGTTCGCGAAGCGACTCCAGCGTTACTTTGCGCAGATCCAGCCCATCGATGGAGATGCCCCCGCTGACCGGATCGTAGAAACGCGTCAGCAGATTCACCAGCGTGGTCTTCCCCGATCCGCTCTTGCCGACCAGGGCGATAACCTCGCCGGGTTTCACGTGAAACGTGATGTCGGAGAGCACCTTGCCCCCGGAGCGATAGCGGAAGGAGACGTTATCGAAGACGATATGCCCCTCGATATGCGGCAGTGGCTGGGCGTCGGGCAGGTTCCTGATCTCCGGTTCGGTATCGAGGGTGGAGAGGATGCGCTCGCCGGCGCCGTTAGCCTGCTGGCGCAACTGGTTGATGCGCGAAAGATATTTGAACTGGCTGCCCGCGCGCTGGGCGAGGAGCATGAAGAAAAGGAACGACTCGCCGCTCATATTGCCGCGAAAGACTTCCATACCGCCCAGCAACACCCCCAGCACCATGCCCACCCAGGCGATGAATTCCACCAGCGGCGACAGGGTCTCGGAGAGCAGCACGGCGCGCATGGTTTCCCGATAAAAATGCCGGTTGAAGTCGGTGATGTGCTGGGTTTCGTACGGCTCGCGGACGAAGGATTGGATGATGCGGATATTCGCCAACCGTTCGATCAGCCCGGCGTTCAGGTCGGCCGAGCGCTCCTGGATGCTGACGACGAGCTTGCGAATCTGCTTGCCGGCCACGGACATCGCCACCGCGATGAGCGGGGCAAGGCAGATGACGGTGAGGGTGAGGCGCCAACTGGTGAAGATCATCGCCAGCAGGGCGAAGACGATCATCATCGGCGACTGTACCACCTGAAGCAGGTCCGGCCCCACGCACTGCTGCAGTACGCTGACGTCGCCGGTGATCCGCGTCAACTGGACGCCGGTGCGTTCCTTTTCGAAAAACACCGGAGGCTGCTTCACCAGGCTGCCGAAGAGGCGCAGGCGCAAATCCTGGCCGAGCAGGTTGGCAAAGCGCAGCACCAGGTAGCCGGCACGCCCCTGAAACAGGCACTTGAAGAAGACCACCAGCAGCGTTACCAGCGAAAAGGTGATGAGCTTGTACTGGAAGCTGCCATTGAAATTCACGACATGCGAGAGGAGTTGCACTCCCCAGGCCTGCAGCGCGGCAAGCTGTGCCGACCCCCAGGCGATGAAGGGGGTGGTCGCCACATGAGACGCGGTTGCACCCGCCACGGGCGAGAAGGTGTTTTTGGGGAAAATCATGGACAACAGGTTGGCCATGAGACTGGAGATAACGACGGTTTCCAGGAAGGTGGCGATGGTGGCCAGGCCAATCCCGGTGTAGAGATTGCCGCGGTATGGACGGGCTATCTGGGCTAGCCGCTGAAAGACGGTCATGAGATCGATGGTGCTCCCAACGTATTGTACAGGAATTGGATTGAAGTTCCAAGTAACGGCGTGTAGGTGGATGAATAGTTTGAACCGTGATTTGAAGGATTTGGGGGAACAGAAGTTTCGGTTACTATTATTAGAGTGGGTTGGAAGGGACGTTTATGGGAGGAGGGAGCCGTAGAGGGTATTGAGGGTTTCCTGCTGGCGGGGGAGGCTGAATTCGGCGACCGCGCGGGCGCGTCCCGCCTGTCCGTATCGCCGTCGTAATGCCTCGTCGTCGAGCAAACGTGCGATTGCTGTCGCCAGTGTTGCCGGGTCGGCGGTGGTCAACAGGCCGGTCTGCTCGGGCAGGATAATATCGCGTGCCCCCCCTGCATCGACCGCCACTGTCGTCGTGCCGCAGGCCATGGCTTCGATGAGGACGCGGCCAAAGGGTTCGTGCTCGGATGTGAGGACGCAAAGGTCGAGAGCGGCCATGAGGATCTGCGGCTCCGGTTGCCAGTGGAGCAGCGTGCTGCGACCGGCGAAAGGCGGCTGCGAAAGACGGGTCCGCAAAGTATCCGGATATACGGTATCTTCATGCAGGTTCGCGCCGGCGAGGACGGCGTGCCAGGGGCGGTCGGTGATCTGTTCCAGGGCATCGAGGAAGAGGTGGTGCCGCTTCCAGGGCACGAACTGGGCCACCAACCCGATCAGGGGCATCCCGACGGGAAGGCCGAGTTCTGCACGTAATGCCGCGCGGTCCTCGACGGGTTGGAAGCGGTCGGTGTCCACCGCGGGGGGGAGGATCGTGATCTTCTTGCCGCCGTCATCGGCATACCGCAGCAGGTCGTCGCGCACGGCGGTGGAAATGGCGGCCACGCGCGCCGCGCACCGATAGAGGCGGCTGCCGACGATGCCCAGCGGGACGAGGTCGCGCACCTGCCAGATGAGCGGGAGTTCGGCCAGGTGGGCGGCATAGAGCATGGCCGATGTGGTATTGGCGTGCAGCAGATCCGGCTGGAGATCGCGGACGATGTGCGAGACCGTCCGTCGCCCCGCCCGCAGTGCGCGCAGGGTCGAGAGTCCATCGCGCAGGGAATGGGGGCGGGACAGTGGTGCGAGGGGCACGGGAAGCAAGGCGATATGACGCGCCAATGTTTCACGTGAAACATCGCCCTCGGGCGTGGCGACGACGGGACGCCAGCGGTCGCGGTCGAGTGCATCCAGCAGGGCGAGGAGGCTGCGCTCTGCTCCGCTGATCGATCCGGTGGCACTGAGATACAGGATAGTTTTCATGTGCGCTACTTGAGTTTCGCCGTGATGCGTACCGGTTGGGAGGTGGCGAAGACTTTGCCGGCGGCATAGAGGACATATTGGACGCAGTATTCGCCGGAGGCTTCCACCGGGATGGGGGGGAGCGCATCGGAAAGGTCTTCGGCGGAATCAGCGGAGAGGAGGGATTCCTTGTCCTGCCGGGGTTTTTGCATCTCCGTGAACCCGTTGGGGAAGGTGACGAGCCGGTACAACTGATAGGTGCCGGCAACGCCGGCGCCGTTGATGAGCAATACATCGGGAACCAGCGTGTTATCCTGTTGGGTCATCCGCAGCAGAACGATTACGGGGGTGTTATAGCTTATGGCGGCAAAGGACGCCTGGGTCAACTGGCCATTGGCCAGCGCCAGTCCGGTGTAGGTGTCGCCACGCGCCGGACGCACGAAATAACCCATGGGAAATCGCGCGCGCAACACCTGCTCGATGATTTGTTGCCTGAGGTCATAAAGGCGGCGTTGCTCATACTGCTGCCCCAGCAGGGTCACTTCCGGCATAGGCTCCAGCGCCGTGCCGCTGACCAGCACCGGCAATCTCCCTGTTCCGGCCTCCTGTAAGGCGTGCAACCAGTTGTCTTTGTCCGTCAGATCCAGGGCATCGAATTCGGTGAATTTATCGCCGGCAGTCGCGGTCTGGTTGAAGATGAGAGAACCCTTGGGCGTGCGCACAATCGCCGCATGGTACGGATCGAGTGCGCGCAGGGCAGCGACTTCGGCCGCGGGTGTTCCCTGGCTCGTCCAGCACCAGGCGATGAGGCAGGGATGGTGCCCCAGGGTTTCAACCGCGGTGCGTATATCAATCTGCAGGCCGGCATCGGCCTTTTCGCCGGCCGGCGGCAGCGCGGGCGGGATCTCGGCAATGACCATGATGCCGAGCAGATCCGCCAGTGTGAGCACGTCCTCGGAGAGGGAGGCGCCGTCAGCCATGAGGGTATTGTAGCCGGCGCGGCGCACTAACAGCATCTCCGCCAATCCCAGGCTGTTGGCCACCGACAGCACTTCTCCGGTCAGCGGCACGCCTTCGGAGAGCATGATGGGATACTTGCCGTTCTTGGCGGCAACGAGATCAGCCGCGAGCGCCTGGGCGACAGCGACCGGCGAGGGTGGGGCGATGCCGCCGGGTAGGCGCAATCCGCGAAGCGTGACGCGCGTATGGTTCAGCAGCAATTGACATTTGGGAGAGAAGGTCGCCGAGCTTGCGCCGCAAAGCACCTCACAACTATCATGCGTCTTCCCGGGCAGCACCAGGTCCGCGTAGAGCCGGTACACCTGCGGCGTTGAGGGCGACCAGCGCTTAAGACTTTTGATGGAGATGGTGAACGATTGCGTCGTCGACCCGGCCTTCAGGTCGAGGGGGATCGGTTTCTTCGTCTTTTCCATCACGCTACGGCTGTTGAACGGCATGATGCGCAGATTGAGTTCGGCTTTGCAGGCGGCGTCGGCGGAGATTCGGCACTGCACGGTCATCGTGCGGGTGGTGAGCGAGGGGGTAAGGATGACCGAGCGCAAGCGGATCGACGGCAGCAGTTCCAGGCTGATGCCGCCCAGCCCGCAGGAGACGACGCTGCGCATGGCGGCGGGCAATCCCTGGCAGTCCACGCGCAGGGTGAGCCGGTGTTGCGAGTTGGGTTCGCTTGCGAGTTGCAGGCTGTGCGTCAGCCCATTGCCGAGAAAGTGATCACGCAGGACGCCGTCATAATAGATGTCGATCAATCCGACGGGAGATTCCAGCACCAGCAGCGCTCCGGCGTGTTCGAGTTTTTCCGGCAGCGAAATATTCCGCGTATACCAGACGACGCCGGCACAATCGCGGGTCAGCGGGTCGTCATCCCAGCGGGTGGGGAGTTTGATGGGCTTGTCTTCGGGCAGTTGGACTGCCCAACGGTCACGCGGGGCGGTCCCCTGCGGGTCCGGCGCGTATTCCCAGCCATCGGTCAGGGAGAGGGTGACGCGTTCCCGTTCCCCGGCGTGAAACACTCTCGCAGAGACGGGAACGAGGCCGGAGAGAGCCGCGAGCAACAGCAGTATGGATAATAACCGGATCATAACGTATCTGGTAAATACGACTTTGCGGGGAAAACTCCTTTTATGTCCGTATAAGGGGTGTACGCAAAGATTGTGATGTATTTTCAGAAGCCAAAGGCTTGCTTCACCATTTGCCCCATTTGCATGTGCGATACGGTGGGGTCTTCTGTCGCTCTTCCGGTTGCTTGGCAGGATGCCACGGACCGCTGTGTGCTCTGGGACGGGATGTGTCGCCCTGCTGGTCTCGGCAGGACCGGTGCCCGGCTCGCCGCCTTCGTGTGGGCACACGCGAGCGCCCAATCATCGTTGAAGGCCGCACACCGGGCGTGCAGCACCTGTTGGAGATGCGTCGGATGCCAGCGCATGCCCGCTTGCTTGGCGCGGGCTTGCACGACTTGTTTGACCGCGGATTCAATGCGGCCACTGCCAATGGGATAGCCCCGGCGCCGGGCTTCCGGATAATTCATGCGCCAGCGATGCCGCCACATATACTTGAGACACGCCCCCGCCGCCTCTTGCAGGTCTGTCGTCTCCCCCTGCTGGTGCAGCGTTTTTAACGCCCGCAACGTCGCCCGCGGCCCCTGCTCCCGCAAGGCGGCCTGCTGGGTCGCCAGCCACACGGCGCCGTCGGGATGGGCCTTGGCCACGGTCCCGAGATGCTCCATCAGATGATACCAGTCGAGCAGTTGAAAGGCGTCCGGGTACAGGCCGGTCAGCAAGCGCCAGATAGGTGGAGCCCCATCGGCGAGGAGCAAGACCTCCCGGGCGGTGGCCACGCCCACGCGCTGAGCCAGGGTCGTGACGTGGAGGGCGTGCGTGCCCCACGGTCCCTGGGCCACGGCATACCGAATCGGCTGCTCGCGGCCGGCGCACCGCCCCCACGCCGCATACACCTTCTGCTCATGCCACGCCTTATCGGTCTGCCACAGCGTCTTGCCGGCATCCGCCTCAATGACCACGAGATCGACCACCGGCGCGGGGGCCTCCGGGGTCGGCACCGGCGGCTGATAGGCGGCGCCGACCGCCTCCGTCCACGTTTCCGTACTGCGTGCGCTGACCTGAAACAGCGTCAGATCCTCCAATAAATGGGCGGTTTTTTCAAACGAGGGCAACAGCGCGCCGAGTAAACTCGCGCCATCCCGGACGCCCCAGGAGGCATTCCCCGGCGGCCAATCCCAGATCTCATCCTCCGGCGCGCATCCCGTCCCGCAGGCCGGACAATGCCAATAGCCCCGCACGAGGTGGGCCTCCCCGGCCCGTGTGGTGAGGGTGCGCCCCCGGAAGCCGACCCAGCGCATTACTCGGCTACACGAACACAGCGGTGGTGCCCTTTTTTTCCGGCATCCGGTGACGACGCGCTCTGCAGCAACGATTCCAATAAGGCCGGTCCCAACTGCCGGAACAACGCCAACACGACATCTTCCGCTTCCGCCAACGTGAGACGGCGATCAGGGCACTGGGCCTGGAGATAGGCCAGCAAGGGGTGCAAGGTAGCAGCATCGAACGTGCGACGAGTGGTAGTCAACAGAAGGTCCCCCAGAAAGAAAATAGATGGGGGTACCCACATCATACCCAGAGTATGCCGTCGGCCGAACATCACGGCTCACAATGTTTGCGTGCACCCAACCGGTGAAAAAGTGGTCCTTCGGGGACTGATACCACGATTAGCACCGGTCGGAAAATGCCAGACCCGGTAGAGTGTCTGTACCGGCGATCTATAGACAAAGCTTTTCTTGATGTTATCCGTCTCGGGTACAGACACTCGACGTTTTCCGAATTTTCCATTGAAGCTGCGGTCACGGTGTCAGTCCCCGATACTCCCCAACCTACGCTGGGAACCACCGCGCAAGCTCGTTAGCAACCAGGTCATGCCCCTCCCGGTTCGGATGGTTGACCCAGGAGAGGAGATTGGTCAGATAACCCCCGGCAGCTACGACGCGTTCGAAAGCGGCCAGCGAGTCCGTCAGGCCAACCGCGTATTCGCCCGCCAGCCGTCTGATCTGCGCGGCGTGCTGCCGCAGCGGTTCGCCCTCGGGGTCGCCGGAGATGCGCTGGGTGGAATCCGGCGTGGGGGTGAGCAGAATCACCCGGCACTCCTGCGCCAACGCCTGCTCGATCATGAACCGCCAGGCCGCCTCTGCCGCTTCCAGACCAATGCCGCGGTCATTGAGCCCGTAATCAATCGTCACCACGCGCGGCTGATGAGAGAGCACGTCCGCGACAAAACGCTCCGCGCCCGACACGGAATGTTCGCCCCCGATGGCGGTAACGATGACATTGATCACCCCATAAGGGAACTTGCCCTTCAACGCACGGTGCAACAGGTGCGGATACGCGTTGAAGGAATCGACGAACGGCGTGGCAAAATACCCCGCCGGCACGCTGTGCCCATGGCAAACAACATTCACCAGCCGGTTCTCCGGCCAATGCACGCGCATTTCGGCACACAGATCGGCAAGGTAAGTATCAGGATTGGCAACAGGCATCGTTCATTGGCTCCTGTTCAAAAGATGGGCCTATCATACCATAACAAGGGCTTTTCTATCCCATTTTCATCCTTCTACTCTTACTCCTACTCATACTCACTCCTTGTCCAGCCGCCAGAACGACCCCAAATACGGCGGAAGCGCCTGCGTAAAATACGGCCAGGAATTCGGTTCCGCGTTCTCCTTCTGGATGATATATTCGCTAAAGCGCAGTAAAGTGAATCTCTGCTGTGCCAGCACGTTCAACAAGGTACTCAAGCAATGGCGATATTGGTGCGGACTTTCCACTTTGATGACCGACCCATCCGGTTGTTCAACGCTCCATATCGGGAATCTTTGGCTGAAATCCTCGCCGTCCAGGTACAAACCTTTCAGCACGTATCCCTCTCCGGTCCAGTTTTCCTCTTCATCCAGAACCAACGGCATCAAGTAAGGATTGGCGAAGGTCAACTGGTAGATGCCCTGCGGCTTCAGCACGCGCGACACCTCGCGGATCACCGGCTTCACGCTGGGCACGTAATTGATGGAATAGGACTGCCAGACGATATCGAACTGGCTCTCGGCAAAAACCGACAGGTCGCGCATGTCGCCTTGAATGGTAGCGATCTCGTAGCCATGATGCCGTGCGGCTTCCTGATCACGGGACAACTGGGTCTCCGAAAGGTCGAACACCGTCGCATGCGCCCCTAACAGGCTGAAGGGCACTGATTCCTGTCCGCCTCCGCCCGCCAGCAACAGCACCCGCTTACCCGCAACATCGGTCAGCACCTGACTTCCACTAACGAATTGTTCGGCCTTCTCACGCGTGTAATCCAGGTAAGGCCGCGAATGAAACACATTAGCGCCGGCTAAAGCATTCCAACGCGTGCGATTATCCTGAATGATGGTGTCCATTCTATTGTTCTCCCTACTTGGCGGTTATCCGATTCGCTTTTGATCAATCTTATTTGTTGTTGTTATTTCCGAGTTTGCCAACGGATAGGAACGATGGACGATGGGTGATTACTTCCTTATAATGATGACTCATTGCACCTGAAACCACGTACTACTTTCACACAGGAATCGCCTATCACCCTGTAGGACACGGTATATGAACCGCCAAGTTTCCCAGATAACTCAAGAAGACATTCTACGGCTACCGGAACCGCCAAGACCGCTACCCTGGATGGTGATCTGGTTTCTGTACTTTCAATACAGTCAAATGCATTACGTCTACGGTATCCTCCTACTCATCCTCGTCTTCGGCTTGCCGGAACTCCCAAATGCGGTATCCGTTCTTATCCCATGGCATGTTATCCATGTTAAAGTTCCCGCCCGCATTGTCAGCATCGAAGAAAGTCCACTTTACGGGAGCGATTATGAACCATCAACAGCGCCGACGGGATATCTCACGACCTATCATTACTCTTTTATCGGTACCGGTAGACGCGTATACGTCGGGGAAACTCGTGAGATCGGCAAGAAACAATACGCAGCAGGAGGCATCGTCACCGTCCGATACTTGCCGTATTTCCCATACATCTCGCGCATCGAAGGCGTAGAAGTTTCATTCAATGGCCATGAATTCTTCTTTGGCCTGGCACTGCCATTTCTGGCAGTAATCATATTGGTGAGTGTCTATCTCATCCAACGCGGTATGCTTCGCTTTTATCGTTTGGGCAGAATCACAACGGCACGTTTCATCGAGAAGACACCTATAGCACAGAAGCAACGGGAGCCTGGTGATCCTAAAACGCTGCTATTATATCGCTTCATCGCTGCTGATCAGCGAGAATACTCCGCCCAAACCGAGGGGAGGAAGAGCAAGCAGTATGGTGATGAAGCACTGGTGGCCTACCTTCCGAAGCGACCGTCGGAGAATATGCTTATTCCGAAGAAGTGGGAAATATCCCCACTTGCGCTTGACGAAAAAGGCGAACTACGTCCACTAGCTGGCCGGTGGCTCTTTGTGGTACTCCTTCCAACACTATACTTAAGCGTGCTTGTTTTCGCGTTTTGTAGTATCTACTGGGTTACGGTCATATGCCCGCCGTTTATGCTGTTTCTCTGGTTTTCACTGCATAGAATTGAATATGCTGCCAAACAATAGTGTCAGTGAGCTTCCACTTTTCCTCCATGCACCCTACGGCACCACCACCAACGGCTTCCGTATCTGCTCCAACAGCTCCTCCACCGGCAGGAACTGCTTCCCGTTCTCCCGGCTGAAGCTGAACGGCAGGTAGGCCACGTCCTCGTACATGGTTGTTCCCACGTGCATGGGCGTCGGGTAGGTCCGCACGCCGGCGCAGTAGGTCTGGTTAGCGGAGCGGATGGTATAGAGGAAGGCTCCGCGGTAGAACGATGCGTACATCACCTGCTGCGACTGGTTCGGATGCTCCGCGCTTTCCGAGAAATAGGCCAGGTTCGCCGTGATCAGGGCGATGCCGATCTTCTTTTCGCGATTATAGAAGGCCACCCACGGCGTATTGAACGGGAAGCGCGCCGGCGGGGGAGCGCCCATGTCATTGCCGTACGCCTGCTGAATGGTGATGCGCGTGATATGGCCATCCTGCTCCGGCCAGGCGATATGGGTGAACATGCTGCCGCCGAAGATCATGTTGCTCATGCGGAACCCTTTCACCAGCATGTCCTTCGTCACGCGCATGGAAGAGGCGACGCGCACCTCCGGGCGATCGGCAAAGAACCGATAGGAGACCCGCGAGAACGCCTCCGGCACCCAGGGCATCTCCCCCCAGCGGAGCGTCTCGCAAAATACCGGACCGGCGATGACGCGGTGCTCCGGGTTTTTCCATTCGAAAGCGTGGCTCCAGCTTGCGCCGGTACGGAAAATATCGGGCGTGCGGTGCATGACGGACTGCTCCACCCCCTTGCGCGGATCGACGTAGTTGAAGACGGTCTGCAAGCGCTTTTCTTGCCAGCTATAGAGTTGCCCGGATTGCTTATCCAGTTGAATCGAGTAATCGGCATTCATCACCGTGCCGCCCAGCGCATCCCCCTCCAGGCGCAGCGGTGCGGCAATGGGTTTCGTTGGGTCGAGAGGAGCGGCGGTCCACAAATGCAACAGCGTCTGCGATTTCGCCTTCACCGTCATCTGCACCACCGCGCGGAAGCGCACGTACGCCGGTTGGGTATTATCCGCCCGGCTCTCGCCGTACTTCTCGACGTCGTAAACCTGGCAAGGGATTTCTTCAAAGACGCCGGGCGCGCGCATCAGGGTGGCGCGCACCGCATGCTCGGGGTCCGGGAACTGCGCGAAGGGGATCGTCACCTCCACCTCCACCGGTTCCGCCTTCCGCGTCATCCCCGCCTCCTCGCGGATCATGAAGGCCTGGTTGCCGCCCATACATTGATCCCAGGCGCCACCCGTTTTCGGGGTGGGGATCGTCGCCCGCTCTTCACCCTCATGACCGCCGTAACCGTAGCGCAGTACGATCTCATGCTGTTCGTTCGCGCGCCAGGTGATGGGGATGAAGGCGGTGATCTTCGCCTTGCTAGCATGTTGCGCCGGATCGTAGTCGATGGTGTGCCCGTCCACGTACCAGAAGACGTAGGCCGCCGGTTTGCCATCGATGGTCACGCCGCGAGGCGCGAACACCTCGTCACCCCCGATTGGATCGGCTTTGATAGGCAACCGCAGGTACATCTCGTGAATCTCCGGCGCCCAGTACCCGTACTCCGCGCCGGCGGCAATATGTATGGCTCCCTTCGCCATATCTGCCCAGACGCCGGCATCAATTACCAGCAGCAGCAAGCAGAGGGCTGCCCGAAGAAACCTTGCGGAACGAGGGGAAACGGCGTGCAATGTCATGACTCATCCTTTCGCGTCAACTAGCCATTCAGACACCCGCTGAAGCGGGAAGTTGCGCTTAAGCCTGCCGTTGACTCCCCCGTCATCCCGTTCTATACTGCCAGTATCACTCGATGACGACTCGGAGGACATCATGGCTCACCCGCCTCAACCCTGCGGCCCGCTGCCGTCCCATCGGCAATTGCAGTGGCATGAAATGGAGTATTACGGCTTCGTGCACTTCTCGGTAAACACCTTTACCGACCGCGAATGGGGGTACGGCGATGAGTTTCCATCCGTCTTCAACCCCTCCGCGCTCGACCCCCGCCAGTGGGCGCGCGTCGCCCGCGATGCCGGCATGACGGGGCTGATCCTCACCGCGAAACACCACGACGGCTTCTGCCTCTGGCCCAGCCGTTACACCGAGCATTCCGTGAAGCATTCCCCCTGGAAGGACGGCAATGGGGACGTCGTGCGCGAGTTCTCCGAAGCCTGCCGCGAGTTCGACCTGAAGGTGGGACTCTATCTCTCGCCATGGGATCGCAACCATCCCGAGTATGGCCGCCCCCAGTACCTCGACTACTACCGGGGTCAGTTGGAAGAATTGCTGACGCAATACGGGGAACTCTTCGAGATATGGTTCGACGGCGCAAACGGGGGCGATGGTTATTATGGCGGGGCCAGGGAAACGCGCTCAATCGACCGAACAACTTATTACCATTTCCCGGACCTCTGGGAGCGAGTCCGCACGCACCAGCCGCTAGCCATCCTCTTCAGCGATGCCGGCCCGGATATCCGCTGGGTGGGCAATGAAGCCGGGCAAGCACCGCAAACTTGCTGGGCGAAGATCAAGCCCGAGGTCATCATCCCCGGCGAGGTCGATGACTACGAGCGCCTCGGTCGCGGGGAGCCTGACGGCGCCGTCTGGCGCCCGGCGGAGGTCGATGTCTCCCTCCGTCCGGGATGGTTCCATCACCCGCATGAGCACCCCAAATCGCTGCAGGCACTGCTCGATATCCATGCCGCCAGCGTCGGGCACGGTTGCTGCCTGCTGCTGAATATCCCACCCGACCGGCGCGGCCTCATTCCCGACGAGGATATCGCCCGCC
>Ga0118677_10011318_pt1 | contig 13408 bp, 11 predicted proteins | sample AliMusrvi5mmetaG_FD_86154 | JGI IMG/M metagenome (GOLD analysis project Ga0118677, IMG submission 86154)
CGGCCACACCCTCTACCGCGCCCCCGCGCTGGAGACCCGCGTCCTTTCGCCCGACACCTGCTGGCTGGTCACCTCCGGGTTGCAAAAGGTGTTCGAACGCGGAACGGCCTCGGGAGCAGACTTTCACAAACCCGCCGCCGGCAAGACCGGCACGACGAACGATTACAAGGACGCCTGGTTTGTCGGCTACACACGCACGCTCACCTGCGGCGTCTGGGTGGGGCTGGATGATCCCCATACCATCGTCTCCCACGGCTACGGCGCGGCGCTCGCACTGCCGATCTGGTGCGATGTGATGAATGCCGCCGCCGCATCAGACCGCTACCCGGCGCAGGCCTTCCAGCAGCCCGCCGGTTTCAAGACGCCAGGAAAATCCGACAAGCCGCTGCCTTCGCGCATCATGAACTCCATCCGCCACCTCTTCGGCGGGGGCGAATGACCCCATCCAGAATCTTATTTTGCCTTTTCTTTCGCATGCGCTGGGCTATCGTTCCCACGTCTTCTTCAAACGCCCAAACCTGAGTCACGATGCAAACACCCCCCTCCCCAAGCCTCACTGACATCATTGGCGATTTCCCCTATCGACTGGCTCTGGCCGGGGGGTGGATCGACCAGCCCTTCTGCTCCAAGCTCAACCCCACACCGCCTGGTTCCATGTGTGTGGTGGGCATCGAGCCCAATTTTTACTGGATGGAACGCGCGGGACTGGCCACAGGCACCCGCAAAGTCGCCCTCAAACTCTGGGGAGGTAAATTGCCCGCTGGTGACCCTGCGGAGCGCGTGAAGGAACTCTACTGGGCTGAAAACAAAGGGCTGGCCGAACCCTCCGGCAGCCAGGACATGATCGGCCTGCTGTATCCCGGCGTGAACCGACTCGACTACGACTTCAACCACTGCGGCGGCATCTTCCCACGCCACATTGAAAGCAACAACGACCCGGACGTGGCCCGCTGGCTTGAGAGCGTCATCAACGTCCTGCCCGTCGCCCCGCGTCCTCCGGGCTACTCCCCGCTGGACGTCCTGAATCTCGAGGACAACCCGGACTTGATCAGCCGTCTCGGCAAGGCCGGGCAAGATTGCTACGCTGCCATCCTCGCCAAGGACATCCACGGTCTCGGCGCTGCCATGACCGAAACCATGGTTTGCTGGGAAACCCTGGTGCCCCACAGCTTCGCTCATTCCACCATCAACATGGACCTGCTGAGCCTGCTGAAGTATTACCAAAACCTCTATCCCGGCGCTTGCTACTCGGGCTGCGGCGGCGGCTACCTCTACATCATTTCCGAAGAGCCTCTTCCCGGCACCCACCGCGTCAAGGTCCGCATCGCCCCGTCCGTTTCCTAATATTGAGCTGAAATGAACCGCGTCCTCATCTCCGCCTCCTTCGACGATCTTAAATCCCATGACATGCGCTTCCTGGAGGAGGCCGTCAAGCTCGGCGCCGTAACCGTCCTGCTTTGGTCGGACGAAGCCGTCTGCGCCCTCACCGGCAACGCACCCAAGTTCCCCTACGCCGAGCGCCTCTACTTCGTCCAGGCGCTCCGCTACGTCAGCAGGGTCATCCCCTCCGACGCAGAAATCTCTCCCGATGCCCTGCCCTCGCTCGACTTCAAGCCGGACGTCTGGGTTGTCCACGAAAGGGACGCCTCCGCTGCCAAAAGAACCTTCTGCGAAGTCCACGGCATCGCTTATCGCGTCATCGCTGATTCCGGGACTGCCGGTTTCCCCGCGCCGCCCGCGCAAGCGTCCACGGGCCGCAAGAAAGTAGTCGTCACCGGCTGCTACGACTGGTTTCACACCGGCCACGTCGCCTTTTTCGAGGAGTGTTCGGGCCTTGGCGACCTCTTCGTCTGCGTGGGTAACGACCCCAACCTGCTCCATCTCAAAGGCCCCGGACACCCGATGTTTCCGCAGGACGAACGCTGCTACACCTGCGGCAGCGTCCGCTACGTCACTCAGGCGCTCGTTTCCACCGGCATGGGCTGGATGGACGCCGAGCCGGAGATCGTCAACGTCATCAAGCCAGACATCTATGCCGTCAACGAAGACGGCGACAAACCCGAGAAAGCGGAGTTCTGCGCCAAGCACGGTATCCAGTATGTCGTCCTCAAGCGTGTGCCCAAGGAAGGATTAAAGAAACGCTCCAGCACGGACCTGCGCGGGTTCTAAATCTCGGCTCGCAAGCGCCTCCCCAATCAGCAATTTTACTTTAGCAACAACCAATCATCCCAAACCATGCGTTACGCTCTCATCGTCGCCGGCGGTTCCGGCACCCGCCTCTGGCCCATGAGTCGTGCCAGCCTGCCCAAGCAGCTCATCCCCTTCATCAACGGCAAAAGCCTGCTCCAACTCGCCTTTGACCGTCTCGAAGGGCTCGTCCCCGCCGAGAACCGCTACATCTGCGCGGGACAGGGCCACGCCGAGCTCATCTGCAACGCTCTCTGTTTGCCGCGCGAACAATTCCTGGGCGAACCGACCGGGCGGGACACCCTCAATGCCGTCGCTTATAGCGCCGCCGTCATCGCCAAGCGCGACCCCGAGGCCGTCATCGCCGTCTTCACCGCCGACCACATCATCGAGCCGATCGCCGAGTTCCTGAAAATCGTCGATCACGGTTTCCGCATCGCCGAGACCCAACACGACACGCTCGTCACCTTTGGCATCACCCCCACCCAGGCTGCCACTGGCTACGGTTACCTGCAACTCGGCCAATCCATCGACGGCAGCGCCCGCGTGGTCGAGCAATTCAAGGAAAAACCCGAGCTCGCCGTCGCTCAGGAATACTTCGCCGCGGGCTCCGAGCGCTACCTCTGGAACAGCGGCATGTTTGTCTGGCGCGCCTCCACCCTGCTTGAGTGCGTCTGCCGCTACGAAGGCGCCAACGCCGAGGGCATCGCAAAAATCGCCGCCGCGTGGGACACCCCGCAGCGGGAAACCGTCCTCAACGCCATCTTCCCCACCCTCAAGAAAGTCAGCGTGGATTTTGCCGTCATGGAACCCGCCTCGCGCGATCCACAGGTGCATGTCGCCGCCGTCCCGATGCCGCTCTCCTGGCTCGATGTCGGCTCCTGGCCGATGTTCGCCGAAACCCGCCCGAGCGACGAACACGGCAACTCCACCGCCGCCAAGACTCTCTTGCTCGACACGAAGAACACGCTGGCCGCATCCAACGATCCCGACCATCTCATCACCACCATCGGCTGCGAAGACCTCATCATCATCCACACCCCGGAGGCCACCCTCGTCTGCCACAAAGACCGCGCGGAATCCATCAAGGAACTCCACAAACAAGTCGGCGAGCGGTTCGGCAAAGGGATGGTGTAGGGGAAATGGGACGGATGGGACAAATGGGACCTATGGGATGAAAGATTGCCATTTGTCTCATTTGTCTCATTTGTCTCATTTGTCTCATTAGTCCCATTAGTCCCATTTTCTCCATCCATGAAAACCCTCTCCCGTCGGCTCCTCTGCCAGCCTAACAAGTTTCTCACCGTCGAGATCCACGAGCTGGAACTGCCGGACGGCCGCCGTATTGACGACTGGCCCTGGCTTATCACCCCGGACTACGCCAACGTGCTCGCGCGCACCGCGGACGGGCGCTTCCTCTGCTTCCGCCAGCGCAAATACGCCATCGAAGGCGAGTCCCTTGCGCCGATGGGCGGCTTTATCGAACCCGGCGAAGCCCCGCTCGCCGCCGCCCAGCGCGAGCTGCTTGAGGAATCCGGCTATACCGCCCCCGAATGGCACGCCTTGGGCAGCTACGTGGTGGATGCCAACCGCGGCGCGGGCACGGCACACCTTTTCCTGGCGCTGGACGCCCGCTTTGAGCGCCCCTCCGTTCCCGGTGATTTGGAAGCCCAGGAGTTGCTCCTGCTCACTCAGGGCGCACTCGAAGCAGCCTTGGAAGCAGGCCAGTTCAAAGTCCTCGCGTGGGCGACCACCATCTCGCTAGGGCTTCAAAAATTGCGGCGGTTGGGTCGATAGGGAGCGCGTTCTACAGCCGCCCCTCGTCGGCGTCGATCACGTCGAAGAACGTCGCGATGTCCGTCCGCCCGGCCAGTCCGTATTCCGGCAACCGCTGTTGGAGGCGTGCGCTCGCCTCGTCGTTCCATCCCCGCTTGGACATGAAATCGTTCCAGACCATGATCTCCTCGTCGTCTGGCTTGCGCCCTTGTTCGCAGCACCACGCCAGCAATTCCTCGTCCGTGCCGCCTGCCTGCACACGCGCCTCCAGAGCGGCATACTCGATGCGCAAGAACCGCAGGCAGCGCTCGTCGAATCCGCCTCCCAGATTCGGAAGATAATCCGCAGGCAGATTGCCCGCAGCGTGCAGCCGGACCTTGTCCAGCATCCGTCCGAAATACACAAGACCGCCCACTTTTTCGCGCGGGCTGCGGAGATTGGGAATATTCATAGCGCCCCCAGATTACGCAGATGCCCCCGGAATTACAAAAGACAAATCTACCCGATCTTCGACTTGAAACGCACGGCGCACAGCGAAAAGAGCCCCACAGCCATCGCGCATAAAATCGCCAGCGACGGCCAGTAATCCGCGAACGTTGCCCCGCGCAGGACGATCGAGCGGATCAGATCGATCCCATACGTCGCCGGAAGCAGAGTGCTGATCGCGTAAAAAATCCACGGCATCGTCTCCCGCGGGAAGATGAACCCGGAGAAAAACACGCTGGGCAGGATCAACGTCATCGTCATCTGCAACGCCTGCATCTGGTTCTCCGCCCGCGTGGAAATCAGGAGCCCGATGCTCAAGAGCGTGAACACATAGACGAGCACGCACACCACCAATCCCACCACGCTCCCCGCGATGGGCACGCCGAACACAAAGCGCATGATGCAAATCAAGAACGCCGCCATCGCGCTGCCCAGGCAGAAATACGGGATCAATTTTCCCAGCATCAGCCCCCACCGCGAAACCGGGCTTGCCATCAACTGCTCCAGCGTCCCGCGCTCGCGCTCGCGCACAATCGCCATCGCCGTGGTAAAGAGCGTCGCCATTTGCAGCACCAACCCGATCACCCCGGGGATGAAGAAATTCGGGCTCTTCATCGCGGGATTATACAACATCTGCGGGCGCACCTCGATCGGCATGGCGGTTCGCCCGGTCTCGCTCAGAAGGTGCTTGATCGAGTCAAGCATTGTCACCGCCAACCCCGTATTGAGTGCCTGGAGCGCCGTCGTCGAGTTGGAGCCGTCGATGGCGAGTTGCACCGTCACCCCCCGTCCCGCGCGCAGATTGCGGGAGAAATCGGGCGGGATTTGCAGGGCCGCGTAGGCGTGGCCCTTGCGGATTTCGGCCTCCATCTCTGTCACGCTGGATACCCGACCCACCACCTTGAACGTCTCCGTGTTGACGAACTTGTCCACCAGTTCGCGGCTTTCCACCGTGTGAGCCTGGTCATACACGATGAGCCCCATGTTCTTCACGTCGTTATCCAGCGCGTAGCCAAACGCGATCATCTGGATCATCGGCGGGATGAGCATGAAAAATAGCGTCGTCGGATCGCGCAGCATCACGATGAACTCCTTGTATAAAATGGCGCCGAAGCCTCGGAAAAGTTTCATTTACGTCTGGCCTCCCTTTTGCTGCGGTTCCTCTTCCGCGCTATGCTGCGCCGTGAGCGCCACGAACACATCCTCCAGCGAGGGCGAGATGGGCCGCATATCCACCGAGCGAATCCCGGCATCGGCGAGGTATTCACGGATGCGCCCATCGCTCACCGCGTCGTCCACCAGCAGGTGCATCGACTGGCCGAAAACCGTCGCCGTCGAAATCCCCGGTTTGTGCCGCAGCGCCTGCAAGCCCATCGTCACGTGCTCGCAGGTCACGTCGATGCGGCGCGTCCCCGGCGGGTTCACCTCCGGCATCAGTTTGAGATCGTCCGGCACGCCGCAGACGATGAGCTTTGAAAGGTAGATGTAGCCGACGTGCGAGCAGCGTTCCGCCTCGTCCATGTAGTGCGTCGTCACAAAGAGCGTCATGCCGCGCCCGGAAAACTCGAAGAGCAAATCCCACAGCTCGCGGCGCGCCACGGGGTCGATCCCCGCCGTCGGTTCGTCCAGAAACAGCACGCGCGGCTCGTGCATCAGCGCGCACGCCATCGCCAACCGCTGCCGCCAGCCGCCGGAAAGCAGGCCCGCGCGCCGGTGGAGATAGGGCTCCAGATGCGTCAGCACCATCAGCTCGTCATAGCGTTTGCGCAGCGCCTCGCGCCGCAGTCCGTAGAGCTTTCCGTAAAAGCGCAAGTTTTCGTCCACCGTCAACTCATCGTAGAGCGAGAATTTCTGGGACATGTAGCCGATCAACTCCTTCAGCTCGTCCGTCTCCTTTGCCACGTCCCGTCCGTCGATGCTTGCGCTCCCCTCGCTCGGCTCCAGAATCCCGCAGAGCATGCGGATCACCGTGGATTTTCCCGAGCCGTTGGGCCCCAGGAAGCCGAAGATGGCCCCCGGCTCCACGTTGAAGCTCACGTGGTCCACCGCCGTGAAGCTGCCAAAGCGCTTGGTGAGCCCCTCACATTGGATCATCGGGCTGGCCATGGGATCAATCGGTCCAAGCGGGACGGTGTTTCCAGCCCCGGGAACGTCACCTCGCCGGACATCCCAGCACGCAACACGCCGTCGGGATTCTCCAGCCGCACCTTCACGCCGAACACCTGTTTCACGCGGTCCTCCACCGTCTGCACATTGCGCGGCGTGTACTCCGCCTCGCGGTTGATCTGCTCGATCACTCCGTGGAACACCTTGTCCGGGATGCCGTCCACCCGCAAATCCGCTGCCTGCCCGAGCCGGAGCTTGCCCAGCCACGTCGCCGGGACATAGACGCGAATCCAGAGGTGATCGGATAAAATCAGCGTCGCCACCTCGCGGTTGGCAGCCACCACGTCCCCCACCTTCACGCTGAGCACTTCCAAAATGCTGTGGCTCGGTGCAACGATCCGCATTTCCTTGAGTTGCGCATCGTAGTCCGCGAGCTGCGCCTTCGCCTGCGCGATCTTTTCAGGCCGCGTCCCATCGTGGAGGAGTTCGTAACGCTGCCGGGACGCCTCCGCGCTTTTTTCCAGCGCCGCTGCGGTGCTGATGGTCTTCTCCGCCTCGGAGTTGGAAATCGTCCGGCCCACCTGCAACTCCCGGGCGCGCTTCGCATCCGCCCGCGCGAAGGCCAGTTGCTCCTTGAGCGCCTCCCAGTCTTTGCGGGCTGCCTCGATCTCGGTCGGGAGCGGCCCGTGTTCGAGCTCCAGAAGCGCCGCCGCCGATTGGTCCCGCCGCGCCTTCAACTCCAGCGCATCGAGTTCCGCGATCACGTCGCCCGCCTTGAGTTCGTCCCCCTCCTGGTGCGGCAGCTTCTCGATCCGCCCACCGTAGCGCGACCCCACGTGGACTTCATCCACCTCGATCGTCCCCGAGAGCGGTTCCTTTACAGACAAACGGATGGTTATCAACCAGGCCGCCAGGGCGCCGAGCACCACGATCACCAGTAGTTTCAGAATTTTCCGCATGGGATGAGAATCAACTCGCCAAAGCCTATCGGGAAAAAGCCCGGCCTGCAAACTTAGAAGCTGTCTAAAAATTGGGAGTGGGGTGCGTTGCAGCAGGTTTTGGTGATGGCCAAGGAGGAGCGAAGGGCTGAAAACCGACGATTTCGGTGGCGCTTCCCCTTATCCTGCGCTTTGATTTTCCTTCTTCATGAATCACGGCATCCAACACATCCATTTCCTTGGCATCTGCGGCACCGCCATGGGCGCAGTGGCCGCCGCCTTGCAGGAACGCGGCTTTACCGTCACCGGCTCGGACGAGAACGTCTATCCGCCGATGTCCACCTTCCTGGAGAAAAAGGGGATCAAGCTCACCGCCGGATTCCGCGCGGAAAACCTCCCCGCCGGAGCGCAGTTGATCGTCGTGGGGAACGCCATGAAACGCGGCAACCCCGAGGTGGAAGCCGTCCTCAACCGCAAGCTCTACTACCTTTCCCTTCCCGAGACGCTCAAGGAATTCTTCCTGCGGGGCCGCCATAACCTCGTCGTCACCGGCACGCACGGCAAGACCACCACCACCTCGCTGCTCGCGTGGATCCTCGAAGATGCAGGGCTTGACCCGAGCTACCTCATCGGCGGCATCCCCAAGAACCTCGGCCAGGGCGCGCGCTTTGGCGATTCCAAATACGTGGTGCTCGAAGGCGACGAATACGACACCGCGTTCTTTGACAAGCGCAGCAAATTCGTCCACTACATGCCCGAGCTCGTCATCGTGAACAACATCGAGTTCGACCACGCGGACATCTTCAACAACCTCGACGAAATCAAGCTGAGCTTCCGCCGGATGCTCAACATCGTCCCCGGCAACGGCATGGTGCTGCTGAATGCCGACGACCCGAACTGCCTCGACGTGGGCCGCACCTGCCCCGCGCCCGTCGTGGAAGTCGGTTTCTCGCCGAATGCCGCCAACCAGATTCGCGACGTCGCCTATCATCCCGGCGGCTCCGAGTTCACCCTCTTTGACACCCGGTTCAGCCTGCCGCTCGTGGGCGAATACAACGTGCGCAACGCCGCCATGGCCGTCAGCGCCGCCCACTTCTACGGCGTCCCGCTGCCTGCCATCCAGAAGGCCCTCGCCAAGTTTGAGGGCATCCTGCGCCGCCAGGAAGTGCGCGGCGAAGTACGCGGCATCAAGATCATCGACGACTTCGGCCACCACCCCACAGCCATCCGCCAGACCCTCGCCGGGCTGCGCCACCAATACCCCGGCGCGCGCCTCTGGGCCATCTTCGAGCCGCGCTCCAACACCACCCGGCGCGCAGTATTCCAACACGAACTCCCCGCCGCATTCGCGGAGGCGGACGGCGTCGTCTTCTCCAAAGTCGCGCGCCTTGACCAAATCCCCGAAGCCGAGCGACTCAACCCCGAACGCGTCATTGCGGACATCGCCGCCACCGGCAAACCGGCCTTCTACGAGCCCGGCGTGAACGAAATCCTCGCCCGCCTCAAACCGCTGGTGCAAAGCGGCGACGTCATCGTGGTCTTCAGCAATGGCGGCTTCGACGGCATCCACGCGCGGCTGCTGGCGGAGTTGTAGAAGATGGCTGCCTTGGATTGAGACAGGATTTTCAGGATTACGCCCGTAGCCTTTGAGAGCCGTTTCGCATTGGTGACCTCCGACAAAAAGAATCGTCTTAATCCTCTTAATCTTGTTAATCCTGTCTAAAAACTTCCCGGCTCCGCTGCTCGCAAAGCCCTTAATAAAGCAAAGCCCAACAATCCCTGTTCATCCTGTCTCGAAATGTCCGACACCCCGCAATCCCTGCACGACCTGACGTTCTCCGCCCTGGAGCGCGAACTGGTTCTCGCAGGCCTGCGCCCCGTCCACACCCGCACGCTCTGGCGGGCGCTCTACCGTGAGGCGGCGACGGCGCTCCGGGATCGCGCGGACTTCCTCCCGCCGCTCCGGCGTTGGGTGGAACAGGCCACCGGCCCGGCGGGCCGCTTCTTTCTCGACACGCCCGAGCCCCTCGCGGATTTGAAAAGCAGCGACGGCCAGACCCGCAAATTCCTTCTGCGCCTGCGCGACGGGCAGACCGTGGAGACGGTCATCATGGGTTACCCCGGCCGGTTCACCGCCTGCGTGAGCACCCAGGCGGGATGCGCCATGGGCTGCACGTTTTGCGCCACCGGGCAGATGGGTTTTGTGCGTCACCTGCGGCCCGGCGAGATCATCGGCCAGGTGCTCCACTGCCAGCGCGCGCTGCGGGCCGAAGGGCTGCCGGGATTGCGCAACCTCGTCCTGATGGGGATGGGCGAGCCGCTGCACAACTACGAGGCCGTCATGACCGCGCTGGAAATTCTCAGCCACAGCCCGGGGATCAGCCTCACGCCCAGCCGCATCACCATCAGCACCGTCGGCGTCGTCCCCGGCATCCTGCGGCTCGCGGAAGAAAAACGCCCCTACAACCTCGCCTTGAGCCTGCACGCCGCCACGGACGCCGAACGCCAGGCGCTCATTCCCTCGGCCCGCCGCTGGCCCCTGGAGGAACTCCTCGCCGCCTGCCGCGCGCATGGCGCGGCCACCGGACACCGCCTTTTCGTCGAATGGACCCTCATCGCCGGGACCAACGACACGCCCGCCCACGCCGAACGGCTCGCCGCGTTGCTTGCGGGCATGGACGCCCACGTCAACCTCATCCCGCTCAACCCCACCGGGGGCTTTGGCGGAGCCGCCACTTCGGACGCCGCCGCGGAGAAATTCAAGAGCCTGCTGCAAGCGGCGGGATTCCCCAGCACGCTGCGCCAGCGCCGGGGCATCGACGTCGCCGCCGGTTGCGGGCAGTTGAGGGCGGGAAACAGACAAGCCTGACGGCAATGGAGTTGCCGGGACAATGGGGTTCCCAAATAGAGTTTGGGAACCAGAGAAAGCGAGCAGAGAGAAGGGTGTGCCCACGCTGAGCTGGGAAGGGCGTGATTGGAATTGGCCTGAAGGGGGTGAGGAGCCTTGGGCATTCTTCTGGAAATAGCCCAGCACTTTAGTGCTGGGTTCACCGCCTCCTGCGCGCAAGTCCCGCCAGAAACGGCAGAAGCGTTCTTTCGTCCCTGCGGGACTTGGGCGATTCTTTATGCCCCACCCAGCACTAAAGTGCTGGGCGATTTTCAGCAGATTCATTCATCTTTAACCCGCTTGGGAACGGGATTGTCTGCGAGGCTCCTGCCTCGAAACCGTGCCGGCCGGTGGCGCTCCCGGCCGAGGCTGAGCCCCGGGGGACAGGTGCGCTCCCAGGCTGGAGCCTGGAGCGAGGAGGGTTTTTGGAGCTTGGGAACGAGATGCTTCATTCTCTCTTATCCTGGTTTCCTGGCTTCCTGATTCTCTCTTTTTACCGATATTACTTGGTAAGTGGCATTACCGCTGCCGCAGAAATTCGACGATCTGCCCGGCCAGCCTCGGCCCGATGCCCGGCGTGGCGGCGATCTCCTCCACAGCCGTGCGGCGCAACCGCGCCACGGAACCGAACCGCGCAAGCAACGCCTGTTTGCGCGTGCTGCTCACGCCGGGGCAATCGTCCAGCAGGCTCTCGGCGATGCGCCGTTTCATCAGGAGTTGATGGTAGCCGTTGGCGAACCGGTGCGCCTCATCGCGAATCCGCTGCAAGAGCCGCAGCGCCCCGGAATCCTCCGGCAGCAGCAGCGGTTGCGGGCGTCCGGGGCGGTGGATTTCCTCAAACTCCTTGGCCAGCCCGATGATGGGAATCTCGCTCAATCCGAGCCGCTGCAACTCCTTGCAGGCGGAGGAAAGCTGGCCCTTGCCGCCGTCCACGATGATGAGGTCCGGCAGGCGCACCAGCGTGAACCCTTCGCGGTTGAGCCGTGCCACGGATTCCGCAGGCGCTTCCTGGGAAAATTCCGGCGACGCATCCACCTGCGCCTCCTCCCCGGCTTCCGCACCGGGCTTGACCGTCTCTTCGCGCGCTTCCAGCAAGATGCGGGAGTAGCGGCGGCGGATCACCTCCGCCATGCTTGCAAAATCGTTCTGCCCCTCCACGGTCTTGATCCGGTAGCGCCGGTAGTTGCGGCTGTCCGCCACGCCGTCGCGGAAGCAGACCATGGAGGCCACGATGTGCGTGGTGGAGATGTTGGAAATGTCAAAGCACTCCATCACGCGGGGCGGCGCGAGGAGTTGCAGCGCGTCCTTGAGGGCCAGCAGATCGGCTTCCGGAACGACCGCGCTCGGCAGCGTGTGGCGGGTGAACCGGGTGAAGCGCCGCTGCGGAGCCATGGTTTTGCGCAGGTCTTCGAGCATGTTGCGCAGTTCCGCCGCGCGCTCGAAATCGAGCTTCTCCGCCGCCTTCCTCATCTCCGCCTCCAGTTCGCCCAGGAGTTCCTTGGACTGGCCCGCGAGAAATTCGCACGCCTCATCCACCTGCTGACGGTAGTTTTCGGGGTCGAGCCCCGTCATTTTGAGAAGCACCTGGAAGGTGGAGGACTTCATCTCCCGCTCGCTGGGTGCGCCGCGCCCGAACGTCAGAATGCCGAAGCGCTTGCGCATGAAGTGGAGCGTCTGCCGGAGCGCGCCGGCGTCGGCATACGGCCCAAAGTAGAGGGCGTTATCCTCGCGCTTGAACCGGGCGAGGCGGAAGCGCGGCCAGTCCTCCGCCTTGTCCACCTTCACCATCAGGAAGCGTTTGTCGTCCCGGAAGGAGACGTTGTATTTCGGGCGGAACTCCTTGATGAGTTTGCCCTCCAGCAGCAGCGCCTCGGGTTCGCTCCGCACCGTGTGCCATTCCAAATCCCAGACGCTTTCCAGCAGGGCGCGGGTCTTCAAATCCGCTGTCCGTTTCTTGGATTCCATGAAATACTGGCTCACGCGCTTGCGCAAATCCCGCGCTTTTCCGACGTAAATCACCCGGTGCAGCCGGTCCCGCATCAGGTAAACCCCGGGCTTGTGCGGCAGATCATGCAATTTCTTGCGCAGGTCAGGCTTGTCTTTGGGAAGATCTGGCATCATAGCTGTTGGGGTTACAAAGGCAGTTGAAAGCGTCCCAACGCGGTCTAATATACACAACCTATTCCAATGAAACGCTCTCTTTTGTTCGCAATCTCATTCCTTGCGGCCCTGGCAATGCCATGCGCCCTCTTCGCCCAGGACGAAACCGCCGCCGCCGCGGCAGCCGTGGCCTCCAAGAACACCACCGTCACCGCCTGGGGGTTGTTTGAATCCGGCGGCCCGGCCATGCTTGTGCTGGCGCTCATGTCGGTGTTGATGATCACGCTGATCTTCATCTACATGTTCACCCTGCGGCGGGGAGCCATCGTCTCCAACCAGTTTATGAACACCGCAGAAGTCCTCCTGAAAAAGCGGGACTACCCCGGCCTGCTGGCCATCGCCAATCGGCACAGCGAATCCATCGCGCGGATCGTCCACCGGATGCTCGATTTCTCCTCCAAGAACCCGCACGCTTCGTTCGAGGTGATGCGCGAGATCGCCCAGACCGAAGGGGCCACACAGGCGGCCTCCATCCAGAACCGCATTTCCTACCTGGCAGACATCGCCGTGCTCTCTCCCATGGTCGGCCTGCTCGGAACGGTCTTTGGCATCATCCAATCCTTCGGCGTGATTGCCAGCAGCGCCGTCACGCAGGCAGGCCGTCCGGTGCTGCTTGCCAAGGGCGTCTCCGAGGCGCTGGTCGCCACGGGCACCGGCCTCGTCATCGGCATCCTCTCCATGGCGTTCTACGGCATCTTCCGCAACAAGGTGCAGAGCCTCCTTTCCGAACTCGAAAGAGCCTCGGCCCACCTGCTCGGGTTGATGGCGATCCAGGCCGATTCCCGCGCCGACCACAACGCACACCCGGAACAGCATCAGGAGGCACCGCGGAACCCATTCAAAATGGAACCCCGCCGTCGGCCTGAGG
>Ga0118677_10011319_pt1 | contig 13404 bp, 13 predicted proteins | sample AliMusrvi5mmetaG_FD_86154 | JGI IMG/M metagenome (GOLD analysis project Ga0118677, IMG submission 86154)
TTAAGGTAGGATATCTGTTTTCAGGGGGTCAATTTGCCCCGTAAAGAGGGGGTCAATTTGAAGCGTAATCAGGGGGTCAACTTAAAACGTACGGAGGGGGTCAATATGGGCGTATTTTCCACTGAAGTACCCGGTGAAAATTTAATGAGGATCGAGGATTTAATAATTTTCAGCGAATCTCCACGTGTAATATCAAATAATTGATTGTTTAATTCATAAATAATTTTACCATTTTGTAAGTTGTATGTGTTTTGGGCAGAGATTTTTGAATAATGAAAAATACCGCAAAACAACATAAGAAATAATAGTTTTTTCATATAGAGCTTTTTTAGCGATTTGTTTAGGTGAACCTCTGGTTAAGGCTTCCGGCACATTGTGGATTGCAAGAAGCTAATTGACTCAAAATTAATTTTGCCTAATTTCTGTATTGACATACAATTGAGGATGTGAGGATGAATAAAAAATAAATATGTTTCAATCTTCAGTTCTAAATTACCGTTTCACAATTCTTTAGTAGACTTTCTTGTCAATCTACTTTAATATTCGAACACAAGGATTATATATGTCTGATGAATTTAAAAGGTAATGCAATATTTGTTAAATATTCATCTTGTTAACAAAATAACAATGCGAAATTAGACACGAAAACACTGAAAATAACGTAAATGCGTAATTTAGGAAGGGAATTTGATCAATATTGACAATGCATAAAGTCAATCGTATATAATGACTTAAAAAACAATGTCAATGAATTCTATCGGGTAAATATTACGGACTCCATATTTAGACTAAATCCAGCATGTTATGAGAATAAATTCTATTTGTAAAGACAACTCTTTATCAATGAATACTTTCGATAAAATAAGGAAAGTTGATTTAATCTGTTTGTGAGTGTAGTGCTCCTCAATCGTGCAAACATCTGACTGAAAATGAATTTCCCCTTGCACCTTTATATAATGAGACGCTCTGATTTACTGTATTCAACCCTCTGGCAATAGCGAATTCTGTTCCCGACGATGTGGAAGTCCAATACATTGATCCAGCATCAAAGCCTGAAACAAAAGCCCAGGTATTATTTAGGTATAAAAAGCCATTCTGGTAGGATTGAAAACCATTAACGAGTAACGTATCCTTCATGGGTCCGCCAGCCATGCCAGGGCCACTGTAATTTGCAAGTAAAGTGTTCCATTCGGCAGCAGAAGGAATATGCCAGCCTGGCGGACATAAACCTTGTGTACCTGAAGTAGGTGAATATCGGACTAACTCATCCCACTGGTAAAAGGATGAATTTTGATGATATTTTTCTGAAATGCAGTTGTCGGTTTGAGGGGTTAATTCTGAAATCGTAAATCCGAAATCTAAATTTGAGGCCATCCAGCATTGGGACCCGATCTGAACGGTTGGGTAAACTTTGTTATCCCGGATATCCGTCAGGTTGTTGCCGCAAGTGAAAGACGGGTTGGGTTGAACCAGGATGGTTTTTGTTTTTGTCGCAAGGCAGGTGTATACGTTGGAGTAAATATAGGTGATCGTTTTAAGCCCGGTTCCAGCAACGGAAGGTGTAAAAATTCCGGTGTTTACCCCGGGACCGCTATACTGGCCACCCAGGGGCAATCCTCCGTGCAGAATGAACGGCTGGGCACTCAGGATGGTCACCGTGTCGAAACAACTTGTAAACTTCACATTCGGCGCTGCCCGTTCGCTCATGATGATTCTGGCCGAACTGACTGGATTGCCTGTCACACAATTCAGGTTCGAGGTCATGACACAGCGCACACTGTCCCCGGCAGCAGGATTAAAAGTGAAGGTGGGTAGGTTTGTCCCGGCATTGGCACCATTAAGTTTCCATTGATAGACAGGGTTGAGTCCCCCGTTGGTAGGCGCTGCCGTGATGGTGACCGATGTTCCCGGGCAGAACGGGTTGGTCGGTGTTGAAATGGAAACCCCTGCCGGCAGGTTGGTGTTGACCGTCATCGTGATGATGTTTGACAAGGCCGTGTTGCCTGTAATACAGGAAGCCGATGAATTCAGGATGCAGGATACCTGGTCGCCATTGGCCGGTGAGTAGGTGAACGATGGGCTGTTTGTCCCGGCATTGCCGCCGTTGACTTTCCATTGATAACCCGGGACCAGGCCGCCATGGTCAGGTGTAGCAGTAAATGTCACCGAGCTTCCCGCACAGAAAGGATTTGATGAAGCCGCGATCGTAACACTCACTGAAAGGATTGGGATCGCTGTCATGGTTATCGGAGCGCTGGTTGCCGGGTTGCCGGTGACGCAGTTGTCGGAAGAGGTTAACTCGCAGGTTACAACATCTCCATTCAGCGGAGTATAGGTGAATGAGGAACTGTTTGTGCCCGCTATGCCTCCATTTACTTTCCATAAATATGTCGGAAACAGGCCGCCATGGTTGGGAACTGCAATAAAAGTTACCTGGCTTCCTGTGCAGAAAGGGTTTGCCGAGGGAGTTACTGAAACAGCCACGACAGGATTTGAGGTTACGGTCATTGTGACCGGCGGACTGATGGCCGGATTGCCAGTAACACAGTTGTCGGAAGAGGTTACCTGGCAGGTTACTACATCTCCGTTCAATGGCACGTAAGTATAGGTAGAGTTGGTTGAACCGGGAACATTGATGGCATTGACTTGCCATTGATAACCGGGCATTAATCCTCCGTGGGTAGGATTGGCAGTAAAGGTGACCGATGTGCCGACACAAACTGTTATTTGCGGGGTAGAAACGGTGACGCTGACCGGCACCGGTTGATCGACAATCATGCAGATCGTGTTGGACAAGGCCGGGTTCCCGGTCGGGCAACTGATATCGGAGGTCAGTTCACAGGTGATACAGTCTCCGTTTACCGGCGTATAGGTGAATATCTGGTTGTTCGATCCTGTAGTTACTCCGTTGACCTTCCATAGATAAACCGGATTATTGCCGGGGTTCGTAGGGAAGGCGTTAAATGTTACAGGTGTGCCCGCACAGGTGTGAGTTGACGTTGAGGAAATACTCAGACTGACGGGGTTAAGCTGGTTCACCGTCATGCAGATCTGGTTGGAGGTGGCCGGGTTCCCGGTCGCACAGGCATCAGTTGATGTCATGCTGCAAACAATACAATCACCGTTTGACGGACTATAGGTAAACACCGGATTATTGGAACCGGCATCCATTCCATTCACTTTCCATTGGTATGAGAGCGAATTCCCAGCAGGCTGGCCGGTGGCCGAAAATGTCACCTGAGTTCCATTACAAACCGTTGTGCTTCCGGTCGCAATGGTCACGCTGACGGCAACCGGTGTTCCAATGGATAGTTGCACCGTATCCCGGCCAATGCATCCGTTCGCGCCGGTAACATTCACCCGATACAACCCAGGGGTGCCCGTTGTGTACGTTTGTCCGGTACCGATATTCATGGTCATGGTGGTCAAGTCATCCCATTGGTAGGTGCAACCGGTACATGCACCGGCATCAAAAGTCGCCGTTTGCGGGGCGCATATAGTCTGGTCGGGGCCAAGGGCGGGTTGGGGCGCAGGCAGGATTGTGATGGTTTGCCAAGTGGTATCACGACGGTTGTCGTTATGCCTTACATATAATTCAACGAGGTGACTTCCTGATGAAGTAAAGCTGTGAGAGGGATTAGCCAGCATCGAGGTATTGGCCGCACCGGAAGACGGATCGCCGAAGTTCCACCGGATCGAATCTGGTGGTGGCCAGATGTCGGAGGTGAAGTTCACAGGATCACGAAGACAATCTCCAGTGTGATGAAAATAGGTTTTGTATCTTTCGAGGAACTGGGGAAGCTCACCATAACCAATATTTCCATTAAGAGAAACTACATTCAGCTGGAAATTACATCCTGGGCTGGGAAGATTAGGGAAATTTATGGTGCCAAGAGAATCAACACCATTTCTCGAAAAGTAGAGTTGGTCATTAGGTCCAAGTTGAAAAAACGACGTGGATATGTAAGATGAATCAATGACAACCTGACTTTGTGCAAATTGTGTTGAATCATTGAGATCCGCATCGAATTGTACCACTAATCTATCAGGATACCCTATCGGGTGGATAAAAGGTATTGACACGAACATATATACATACTTTGCGTTTTTTGAAAATGCACCACTACCTGTCCCATAGTTCACACCCCGGAGTCTCGCTTGCACCTTAAATTGAGGTGAAACAGTTCCGGTTAAATTGTCGAAGTGGCAAAATTCTGAAACCGAATCCCAGGCATATCCTGTTATGAGTTTTGTTCCATCCTGGGAGATTTTAGGAAATACTCCCGGGCCTGAAGTCAATGGGTAAGTATAGTTTTCTATACTGTTGCTACTGACGGGTGTCGTATTCAGTCCCGATGGTGTGATTAGGTAGGATTGATAGATTTGCGGTGAAACCGGCCGAACTATAAGCCATGTATCATGGTTGTTTCTGTGACAGGTTCCAATAATGCCATTAGAAACATTCCCGCCACCTGGAACAGGAATGTTTTTCATGCCGGGGATTACTCCTCCAAGCCCACCCGCCAGGGTCATGTCAATTTTTGAGTAGAATAGACCTTGCCATGCCGGAAAAATATCCCATGGCCCGACCGTAAACAGGAAATATTGGCTGGATATTCCTGGATCCGGAATGATTAAAACAGATAGTGAATAAGTATTGCAATATAATCCACTGCCATTTTGCATGACAGCATTGTTCCTGTTCCATATGGTACTGCCGTCCGAATAAAATAGAAGATTTCCCAGAGAATCTGATTGATTCACGGATACAAAATTATTTAATGCGCTTCCAGAAACTGAGACAGGTGGTGAAAAATTAAAATTTAATCCGGCATGATTCCCGAAGCGCCATTGGTTGAATTCACCTTGGGAAAAACAAAAAATGGGCAGTTGAATAAGTATTGACCAAATCAACACTTTTTTAATATGATTCGTAATACTTATCAACTGACCATTCATAAAAAAAACGTCAACTTAGGTACAGGAAAAATTACCACCGACAGGTTACGGTAATAAGGTCAGTTTGATAGTAATTTGAGTTGAACCATGATGAATAAGCAGGGTATGGGGAGGATTGAACAAGATTGCCATTAACATACTTCCAGGCTGTAACAAATATTCTATAAATATTCTGATCGGTGTCATAGGGAAGTGTCCATGGCAATGAGACAGGGTTCAAAGAATTAATAGTTAGAGAAGAAAACGTAGCAACTCCCGTTAAGGGTGTAGGAATCCCTCCCCAAACATAATAACCATAAATGGTGCCAGAATATAACGTAGGTGAGGTATAATTATTATCAACAAGAATGATTGAAGCTGATGGGTATTGAGCAAATGAACCCGAATTGATAATAATGATTAATAAAGCGACAAACGAGACAATTTCTAACATTTTTGTTTTCATAGCTGATTGGTGTAAAGGTAGTGAAAAAATTGATGAATTTACCTGGGATGACCAAGGTTATTGTGTATAATATGGGCACCCTATGACAGCATTTTTGCCATAGGGGCAAATATTTCCAGGTTGTTTTTCCCCAGGAATTGTAAGGAAATTTCAACCGTTGAGTTCCTCTCTGCCTGCGCACCTTTGAAATAGTTAGGCAGGTAAAGAGACAATATAATACAGATATCGTCTGTTACATCATCTGTGTGAATAAAAATAGGTATTAACAGTATTGCGGAATATAATAAATTATGGCCCATTTATCAATGTATTTACTGGTAGCCATCGAATAAAGGCATTTCAGCAATAGTTCAGAAAGAAATTAAACCCTTGAAAAGGTAAGGTTGTCAACTCGGACAGTCACATGCTTACAACTCTATTCTTTAGGAACTGGGAAATGGTATTTTCCAATACTGTCATTCGATCCAAACATCTACGGTCACAAGATCGTTTGAAACCACATAGGCTCCCCATTCACGGTCATCAATTTCTACCCTAAGTATATCACCACCATGCATCGTATATGGACCATAAACTGTCTGTCCATCAAGACTATAAACCCAAACTGTCGCAGTACAGATCATTACACCGGTACCAGCGCATGTTGTCTTAACTATAATATCTCTCTTCCCAAGGCAATTATCCGGTTGCATCGAGGAGGTTCTCTTCTCCTGAAAATTGGCATGTCCAACGACAGGAAAATTGTAAGATGGAATCGGATTCTGAGCATGCAAAATCCGAATTAGCGTCATCAGAAAGATGACACAAAAAAATACTGTTTTTTTCATATTACTATTCTTAAATAATTATTGGAAATGAGTTATTTTCGTTAAGATGCTATTCGCATCCTTCCATACTAAAATATATAAGAAATACATGAAAATTCAAGAAAGGAGGATAATAGGAACCAAAAATCGATTGTCTGGAATTAAAAGGGGAAAAATGCAAGGATAACATGCGGAAATTCAACACATATTTCCTTCTGACCCAGGTTTAAACGGAATCCATACTTAGACTAAATCCATCAGAAGGAGTATCTTCACCAACTCAATATTTGAGATTACCTTGAACTTTTTTCGGATCCGTTGAAGTGATTTGTCAATTGTAGAGAGATTACAATTAAGTTTTTTGGCAATTGCTGTCGATGGGTATCCGTCAACAAGAAACGTTAGGATATTTCGTTCTTCTGATGATAACCCTGATTGTGTATCGCGATATAAATCAAGTACTTTTTTAAATTCATTCTCTGGTCGATAATTCGGAAAGCATCTAATTCCCGACATGACTTTTTCAAGGATCGTACGGATTTCGGTTTTGTCAGCCTCCTTGTCAATATACCCGCTTGCGCCAGCTTTATACATCCGTCGTTGCCAGAATGTCGTACGGTCCCCAGTATAGATTACAATGGGGTGGTTGGGAAAGGCCATATGTAACCGCGAAAAATTTTTCAATGGATCGCCCGATGGAAACCATAAGTCAAGCAACATTATATCAAAATCCACGTCCTTGGCTATCTCCAGGGCTTGCTCAACAGAATTTGCCTCACCAACAACCGAAACAAGATCCCTGGATGATCTGAAAATTGTCCGAAAACCGGAACGGGTTACATGGTGATCATCGATATAAAATAGCCTGATCGTCTTTTTCTCAGACATATGCTTTTTTCTTAACTTATCAATACAATCATAAAGGTATAAGAAATTCCCATTTCGTACCCGTCCCTGGGTTTGAATCCAATTTACATTTTCCATTCATCAACAGGATGCGTTCTCTGATGCTTTGTAATCCAAAACCTATGTTAACTGTTTTATCCATCGTGAATCCAGGCCCATCATCTTCATAAATCATGATTAAAGTCTGATCAGCAATAGAAATCATTATTTTAACCTCCGAATCATTTGCATGTTTGGACGCATTGGTCAGCAATTCCTGTACAATCCGGATAATGTGGAGCAACTGCTTTTCAGATAATTCAGGAAATAAAGACGGGATAAAATATTTGATATGTATCCCGGTCAATGTTGAAAAATCTTTTACGAGATCAGATAGCAAATCTGGAAATCTTTCATGTTGCACATTGATCGGATTTAATCGGTGTGAGAATCGTCGGATACTTTGTCTCAGATCTGAGACTTTTCCAGTAATATCTTCTTTTTCTTCCTTGTTGGAAAAGTTGTATTCTTGGATAAACTGATGTATTCCCCTGATTAGGTATCCAACATGATCATGCAATTCAAAGCTAAGTCGGCTTTTCTCCATTTCTTCCAACTCAATAATTTTCGTTGCTGCACTCATTTGTGCTTGAGCGGTAATAAGGCGGGAACGCTGTTTTAACCATAAAAGCAAAAAAATAAGCGTTGCTATTGCAATGAAGAATGTTAAAGCAATTAGTTTAAGAAGTCTATTTTCATCTTTTTTCATCTGCAAAGCGGTAACCTGATCCTGAATCATCAAATCTTTTGTACGCAGATCCAGCATGGCAGATAATAGCCTGATCTGAGAACCAGATCGCTGACTATCAGCAATTACCCTGGTGTTATAGGCCTTTTTCTGATAGATAATTGCTTTTGCAATATGCTTGCCGGCTATTAATACATCGGCATATGAATCGTACAAGGTGGCGAGCCAGTCAGCATTACCATTTTTTACAGCCAAAGGAATTGCAGTTTCCATGCAAATTTCAGCTTTTGAAATATCCTGCTTGTCAAGATACGCATAGGCCAGATTATTATAGGCAGCAATGGCTACTTCAGCGTTACGTGCGGAATCAGCAATTCTTAATGCTTTTAAATAATAACAGATTGCCGAATCAGGAATCGTTTGTTTGTTACCAAGATTAATGTTGACCGATGCAACCTCTTCCTCTGTTCCGGGCAATCCATGGTAATATTGCATTGCCTGGTGCAGGTATTTCGCAGAGACAACAGGTTTTCTTTCATACAACGAAATATTTGCAAGAGCGTTGCCGCATTGCCGTAACATATGATTATTCTTTCCAATCTCAAAGGCTTTTTCAAATGCCTGTTTTGCACCAAGTGAATCGTACCCTCCCAATCTAATTAATCCTAATGTATTGTAGGCATCAGCAACAACACCATACTGTTGATTACTTTCTGCAAGCATGATTGTTGAATCCACGAGCGAAGTAGCTTTCAAAAAATTAGAGGCTCCGGAATATATCATAGCCAAATTCAGAAGAATTTGTGGTTTTTTCTTATACAATTTAAAATGATCTGACAGATGGACGGCCTTATCATAATAGAAAAAACAGGAATCTTTTCGTGAAGCATTATATGCATTTCCAAGAGTATTTAATGCAGTTACCAATGCTTCCGGAGTATTCATTCGATTCGCCAAAACCATGCATTTCCTGGCATATATTAGCGCTAATTTCTCATCTTTGATCCTATAGGTTATCGTTATTGAATCCAATTTCTCAATGGAGTCCATAAGCATCAATTGATTTTCTGGAGGTTTTTTATCATTAAAATATTTTGGATTTTTACAAGATATTGGAACAAATATTAAGGCGACTAAAACAATTAGAAGGACTCGATTAGTCATAATTTAGTGGGATTGAGAAAACTTTGGCAAGGTACAAAAAATTCTATGTTGCTTTTCACTGATTTCAAATTGTACCAGATAACAATACCATGACTTTGATTATTTTACCAAGGAGACATACTAATACTTTGTTCGATTAACCTTTCGATTTTTAAGACAAGAAATTTACAACTCCGATCCCTACCGAATAATTTTCGATAGGGACCGGAGCATTGACTTTACATGGCACCTTCGTCTGCAAAGGAATAAAACCGGTTATCCCCGATGATAATGTGATCCAGCACCGCAATATCAAGCAACGTGCCACTGTCTTTAATTTTCTTGGTGATCTTGATATCGGCTTCACTGGGTGTAACTGTCCCTGATGGATGATTATGACCGAGAATTATAGAGGTTGCATGCTGCTCAAGACAAATCTGGAATATCTTCTTAGGATCAACGACGGTTCCGGAAATCCCGCCTTCAGAAATCTTGACTTTTTTAATGACCCGGTTCGCGCGGTTGAGTGACAAGAGCCAGAATTCTTCGTAAGGCAGGTCGCCCATCAGTGAGTTAAAGATATCGAAGGCATCCTGGCTTCGGGATATCTTATTCCGGACGATTACGTCTGATTCGTTCTTACGACGGGCCAGGGAGAACATGGCGGCGATCTTCAGCGCTGATTTTTCGCCAATGCCCTTGATCTTCTGCAGGTCGGAAATGCTGCACTTCCAAAATTCGGTGAGGTTGTTCCCGCAAGATGACAACATGTATTTGGCAATATCCAGCGAGTTGTCGCCGGAGATGCCTGTGCCGATTATGATACTCAAGAGCTCAGCATCGGATAAACTGCTGGTGCCTTTCAACAGGAGTTTCTTTCCGGGGATGTCGTCTTCCGCCCAGTAACGCATGGGGATTCTGTTTTCGTAGGGTTCGCTGTTTTCCTGGGCAAGTTCCGGTCTTCTTTCTGATCTTTTCATGGTTGGTTAGTTTTAAGCAGCGCTTAGGGCCGCGGTGAGTGAATGAAATTTGCCAGGGGAGAAATGCGGAGTGAAAATTTTAAGCAAACATTCAGGTCAGCATTGTTGTGCAACAAGAATCTGAATGAACCTGAAAGGCGACAGTTCCGAAAGGAGGTCGTGTTTAGCGAAACAATATTTTCACAAGCATAACTTTGTGAATTTCGATTTGCTGCCGCCCATTGTTTTGCAACTTTTCCAAAAAGTCGCCCGAATAGTGCAATTGCAGTTTGAAGAGCGGATGGCCGGGTATCTGTTCTGCCAATTCCCGGGAGGTACGACCATAAAAAAAGAGCAGATAGTTACAGTTTGTAACCATCTGCTCTGTGATTAATTTTTTCCAGAGAATTGCTTCTGAAATTCTTTAAATTCCCAGTCATAGAGGGCCGACTGCTCTTCGGTCATCTCTTCTGAAAAGCCTGGGTAGTAAATGTTCTCAATGTGTTGGACAAACATTTCTTCGATGGATTGTCTTTGGGTTTCTTTAGCAAGTGCGGTCATAGTGAGTTAGTTTTGAGGTTAATACTTGAATTTTCTGACCGCGAAGCGTTAAACCGGATCGATTGGATGATGTCAAGGGGATTGGTCTGGTTGGCACAACCTGAAAACCTACGGAGTACGACAGTTCTTGAAAGAGGTCGCCCTTTACAGTTCCAAGCTACAGCGCTCTTCCAGCTGGAAGTCCTGTCGATGCAGGTAGCTTTGTAAGGATTTCAAGTATTATATTGTGGGGTGGGTTTTGCTTGCTTTTTATTAAAAGCTGCCCATAGATGGTTTCTTTTGGCTAAGCTTTATCTTTACCAGTGATGCACCAAAGAAAAAGCGGGTACCTGGGAGGTACGACCAATAATTTAGACAGTTTATTATGGAGATTTACCCTGGGAAAAGGGATTGTTAAAGATTTTTTAAACTATTGAAAGCCGCTCCCAGATGGGGAACAGGAATTCCCTGATTATTCTTGTGACTTCATTGAATTCAATAGTTTGATCAAGATGATTCTTAACCAGGAAAACTTTCCATTGCCGCAGACGGTTAGCATCAATAGGGAAGGAGTCGGAAAAGAGAGCGTGATCAGATGTATAAGCCGTGCTGCGATTGAGAAAGGTTTCATGGATGGCTTCTTCCAAATTTTTCGGGTTGAGCGGTTGCGTAGTGAGGATCTGGTAAACGTCGTAAAAGTCTTTCATGCGGCTGTTTATAACTGAAAGATCGATCATAGCTTCAAATTTCTCCGCTACTACAGTTTCCAGTGAATAGGCCTGAACTACCGGGATTCCTGATCCAGGCAGAAGTGTCGGGAAGTTTAATTGTACAGGAGCGGGGATGACAATATCGCCAAAACCAATATCAACCTGAATGCGCTGCCGGATGGTATCCAGATTTGCGTTAACAAATAACCGGATGCCCGGGTACTCGTCCTGACCTGCAATTTCTTCAGCCACAATGGAACTGGTGTCAAAAGTGACGGCATCGGGTGGGTAATAGATAGCGCATATTTCCTTAAAAGCTGATTTCAAAGAGTCTTTTTCATTGGGGATATTGATTCCCAGAAAGTCAATGTCCAAGGTTGGTCGTGTTTGTTCCCGATGATAGATATATAAAAGCACCCCACCCTTTAGACAGAAATTATTGGCATAAAGAGATAGAGAGAGACGATAAAGCAGCCGCTCTTGTATGTAACGGATGATTATAAGCTGGAAGGAAATATTTTCCTTTTTTGCTATGTTTAGCAAACGGGTACGAATGGATTTGCTGCTATCTGTCATAGTATTATCTGGAGCATTTGTTTCAAGGAATTTGAAATCCGAAGTCTGTCAGCATATTTCATCAGCTTGTCGAGATTTTTATCTTTCCGACGGATGTAGTTATGGAGAATTTCACTCAAAATATCTGTGCCAATTTTCCTGCGAAATTTAACAGCATCACAAACTGATCTTTCAAGGTCGTAAACATTGACAATAGAGCCATTCATTTCTGCCGATGTTTTTCCAATATCAAACGTCTCCGTAACCCAATAATAAAGTTTTATGGGAGGATAATCCGGTAGTACCGTTTTAAGGGTTTTCGGGATGGCCACATGATATTCTGCCGGAACCTGGGTAGATAGCTCGTAATAAGACCATGCCGTGAACATACAGAATATTCCGTTTGGTATCATTTTGGCGACTTCTGATTCGTGGAAAACCCGGGGAGAATCATTCAGCCGATAAAATCCACGTTTCACCCGTTGGACAACCCCTTCTCTGATAAGTCGCCGAAGATGATATTTTTCCGTGGCAGTCAATGAGTCTGCCGAGCGAAGAAACCCTTCATTTTTTTTAAATCTCTCAAGAAGTAGCTTGTCCATTTGATGAAAAGTTTAACCAAAAGTACTGCTTATTTTTATATTAGCAGTAGATTTGGTTAAATTATTTTAAGCAAACCTCAACAAATCCGAACGACATTTAAAAAAGCCCCGGTCCCCCGGGGCGTTGATTCTACATAGAACCTTCATCAGCGAATGAGTAATATTGTTCATTGCCAACAATGATGTGATCCAGCACAGCAATATCCAGTAATATCCCGCATTCCTTGATCTTCTTGGTGATTTTATGATCAGCTTCCGAAGGCTGAGTATTCCCCGAAGGATGGTTGTGCCCCAGGATCAAGCTGCTGCTGTGATGATCGAGGGCGATCTTGTAAATCTTTTTCGGGTCAACCACCGTTCCGGATACCCCTCCTTCAGATATGCGTACCTTTTTGAGAATCTTGTTCGCTTTGCTCAGGATCAGCATCCAGAATTCTTCATAAGGTAGATCTCCGATCAGGGAATGAAATATCTCGAAAGCATCCCGGCTGCTCGTTACTTTTTGCTGACTCATCGCTTCTGATTCATTCCTTCTCCTGGCCAAAGCGAAAATTGCCAGTAGTTTGATTGCCCTCTTTTCTCCAATGCCTGTGAACTTTTTCAAGTCCGTGTAATCCCTGCGCCAGAATGCATTGAGGTTATTATCGCTCCCCCCGAGCATTTGTTTGGCTATCTCAAGGGAACTGTTGTCCTTGATGCCGGTTCCGATAATGATTGCCAGTAATTCAGCATCAGAGAGACTGTTCACCCCCTTGAGTAGCATCTTTTGTCCCGGGAGATCCTCTTCTGCCCAGTTACGCATCGGGATTCTGTTTTTGTAAGTCTGCATGATTTTTAGTATTAGTAAGGGTTAGTAAATGAAATTTTGCCCATTACCAACCCGGAGCAAAATTCTGTGTCAAGCATTAGGGTCATTCCCGCTTCAAGCGGGATGAAAGAACCCGAAGGGCGACTGATCCTTCAGGAGGTCGTGCTTGACGCATGATATTTTGGATGGGTTTACCTTTGCAGGATTTCAGGTACACGCTATTTTAACCAGGCTGCTTCTTTAT